>JAABUS010002057.1_pt1 | contig 39919 bp, 46 predicted proteins | sample 5560161 | NCBI WGS metagenome assembly JAABUS01 (sample SAMN10711885, study PRJNA513376) | rock metagenome | isolation source: Antarctica rocks | place: Antarctica: Victoria Land, Trio Nunatak nord | collected 2016-01-04
TTCATCCACGGATTACTAAGCGCCGAGATTCACGACGTTGGCGCTGGGAATGTTATTCTCGGCGGTCTGAGTCAGGGTTGTGCAGCGGCTTTGATAGCACTGTTGACATGGCAGGGTGAGCCTTTAGGCGCCGCATTCGGCATGTGTGGCTGGTTGCCCTTTTGCGCGCAAATGGCCGAGTTGGCCAATCCAGCTAGTAACGAGGGCGAAGGTGATGATGCAGATCCCTTTGAGAGGTGTGGCGGGGACGAGGCTGTGGAACCGGTTGCGCAAGCGGTTGCGTTCTTGTGCGAGGAGCTTGGGATGGATGTTGAACGCAGTGGTTCAGCTATGTCTTTTCAGCGGACACCGCTGTTTTTGGGTCATGGTATTCTGGACGAGAAAGTCCCTCTCGAGCTTGGCCGGAGAGCCGCAAGCTGTCTCAGGGGGATGGGCATGAGCGTGGAATGGAAGGAGTATATTGGGCTAGCACACTGGTATTCTGGCCCAATGTTAGGAGATTTAGTGAAGTTCCTGCAAAATGCCGGGGGTGTGCATATGCAAGGGGAAGAGTGCCTCGACAATTCTTTCGTATAGCCCGATGATCGTGTTGTCAATCTTTTCTCCTTAGCTGCAGGCTCCGCTCGACGGGAATAAGGTCATCAAAGGGCTAGACGTCACGATAGACTTTACGGCGCACCAACGGAAGCCGAGGAAAAGGCTTTACCACAGATGACAGACTGCGATTAGTCAAAGTCAGTGCGTGAGAGGCGACAGTCTCGGCTCACCAGCCGTAGATCTCATGCACCCCGTACCTAGCTACGCATACACGTTTTTTCCTTTCATCGGACGCTGTTCAGGATATGCGAGGGTAGCATAGATTCATTCGAGGCTTAGGCCTCTGGGTATATATAAGAAAATGACTTGACGATACAACAAAAGTCCCCTTCCCACCTCCTCCCTTCATGTTTCGTTCAGATATACACAGATTGTCACCGCGCGAAAGATTGGTCGTCTCATTGCCTTAAACAACACGTTTCTCGTCACTCTCACCACCCGAGCTTCCCGCCTTGCCAGTGCCTGCGCCCTCGACTCCCATAATGAGCTGCGCCTTGACCCTTGGGCCAATATAGTAGTATCGGCCAGCCGCATACCAGTATCCAACAGCAAAGATGGTGACAGCAGCCATAAGCACGACAACGTAGTTCATCTGAGGCAGGACAATCAGCAAATGATGAGGATGCAGTGGGAGAATAATTCACGACCTACGTTTTTAGCCGTCACAGGCCTGATCGTAGGCATAACGTAGATGATTGTGACGAATACTGTCCAGCAGACCGCCCAGATATTGATCGGCAAACTCAATTTGCCCAAGTGGAATGGTCCACGCTGGAACTTTCCATACTTCATCTTGCAGATGATTGGGATACAGTACGACCAATCCAGAGCAATGGCGGTAAGATTGAAGATGGCACTAATAGCGACGTAAGACCCAAGACCAATCAAGTCGATCAAGATACAAGAGATGCTAAAAAGCCAGACGGCATAGATGGGAGTGTTGGTTGTCTTGTTGATCTTGTACCAGATGCGGGATCCGGGCAACATCTCATCACGTGAGAAAGCCCAAATGGTCCTGGCACCAGCTTGGATTGCAGTCATGGCTGTGAAGTTGAGGATCAAGCATGCCGCAACGACGAAAAAGATACCGCCGTTTCTGCCAATCACGTCGTAGAAGATCTGAGCCACTGGCTGATAGACAGCGTTACCGAGTGTGTGAGTCGGATCTCCGCTGCAGTAGGCTAGCACGATGGTGAAGAGCCACCCGCCGATCCAGGTGAAGCCGAGAGCAAGGGCAATAGACCAGGGTGCTTTGATCTCTGGGTTCTTAATCTCTTCTGCGATGTGAGCGGTCGCATCGTAGTCGGTCATAGTCCAAGAGGCTGCGAGGAAGCCGAAGAGGAATGACCAGCCAGTTGGGGACCAGCCCGAGTTGACGACTGGAGTAGTCCAGGTGTATGATGAGGTATGCTTGTAGTCGCACATGGCGAGTAGAGTGACGCAGCAGCTGAAAAGGACGGCAATATGGAAGATAACGTATGTTTTAGTCATCTTCTCGAGCGCGGCGGTATTCATACTGTTGAGCGTGGCGTGCAGAAGGGTAAAAGCGGCCATGACTCCAACAGTTTGACGGTCGGTCGGTACGTATCCCTGGAAGTCACCAGCCATTGAGACTGCCGCCAGAAGCAATTGGGCACAGCCATATTCGGTCGAAGCAGCTCCTGCGATCTGGCCGAGCAGGTTCAACCAGCCGCATAGCCACGAGATCTCAGGCACCCATTCTTCCGGCGCAAGGTATTTGCAGGTGAAATATAGACCACCAGAGGTTGGGTATGCCGACACGAGTTCGGCGACTGAGAGGGCGATACAGTAGCAACCAAAGCCAGAGACCAGCCAGGACCAGACAGCGGAGGAGGCACCACCAGCTTCGAATGGGTAGATGAAGGTGGTCGACACAGAGGCGAAGAGGCCTGATACGGAGACGGCGAAGGAAAAAGTCGAGAGCCATGAGAATTCTCGCTTGTACACCTAGAACTCATCAGCGGTTAGCAGGCATCAGACATTAGATTCAGATATGCAGCTCACTTGCACGTAGCCCATCTCGGCCAGTCTGCGGTCGGCATCGCTGAGATCAGATGCTTCGACAATGGCCGCTGGAGCCTCGTCGACGACGGCCGAGGATTTGCGCCTGGCATATGCGGACTTGCGCCTTCCAGTCTGCTTGTCGTCCAAGTTGGAGCCAGTGACATCGGCCTCCCTGATGATGCCTACATTGGGATCCATGGCGGGGCAATATATATATATATACAAACGCAAAACAAGGGAAGGATGAGGATGAAGACTCTTCCCTTGGTACGGAGTACAATTGTCGGGTGAATTGAAGATTAGAAAAAAGACTCCAGAAGTGGGGGCGGGGGGAGGGAAGGGCTGGGCAAGTACTACTCCGGTGTCTTGCAGCCGAGGGAATTAGGTAGAACGTACGCCAACCAAGCCCGCTCTTTGCCTGCCATGTCTGCCCACACTAAAATCTCGACCGGATCTCGACTATCTCTGGTAGCGTTATCTTGCTCGCGTGGCAGCCTTCCATTTCCCCTAGTCGCCCCATCTAGCTCGCTTACTACACCCAAATCCAGCGTAGAGGAAGTTTACAGACAACCTAGTGACTTCCGCCTTAGACATCTGACCTCATTCGGGATTCATGGATTCCATCCGGATGAACAGTAAATCGACGTTGAAGTTAAAGCGTGCGGGCCACTGAGCTAGACTCAATCCGTTTCACTATAGCTTCGAGGGAGAACTCGGGGCGGGGAGGATTGAGTGCAAAGTCTTCAACGCGATGCAGTCTTGTGCGCGTAGTGATAAAAACAATGAGCGACAAATAAATAGTAGCGAGTGGTACATTGTGCATGTTTTAATATTCGACGGTCGAATCAATGCAAATTTCAGTCGTAGAATTGTTTTACCGAATACTTCGAGCGAATGACAGGTAAAAGCTCGGCCATATCTCCTTTGGCTCATCTGTTACCCTCTCTTGAGAGTCAGCGCAGCAGGCAATCTGTCAATTTGAATGATAGCTGCAGAGGAGCTACAGCACCCCGAAATTTGCAGCTACCAAAGGCAGGAGAAGGATCCATCAACGCTCAATCTGAGTCCCTGTTGGGTATCCACGCCCTGGAGCGAGTAAAGGCTGCCGCTTGATCTGAAATCAAGCCTGTCAGTCTCAGAGTTCGCATTTGCGCCATCGGTTTCGAACATTCAATGTTCACTACCATCGGGTCTTCATGAACATGAGACTTTCTATCTTCGTTTCCTGCCCGGGGAGTCGCAATCATCTCCCCAGTGAGACGGTTCAACGTCCGAATTTCCTCCAGCTGTTCAGGTGATTCAGCAAGTGCCCCTGAAGAATTACATCAGAGTTTAAACATTCCAGGCATTCCCTTTGCAAAGCCTTTGCCAATCGCCCGAATGGCTTCGGAGCGCATTCTGCAGCATCCTTCAATGCAGCTGCTATCTTTGACATCGATGAAAAGTTTCTGTGGAGAGAGATGATCGAGGACGCATAATGCTTTTCGTGGCCATACGACCGTATTTATATCCAAGGGCGAATGCCGAATACTCGAGATGTTGAATCTGGAGGAGGATCTTGATCCCCGCCCTTGTGTGGGCTCTTCCTTTGGGGTATTCGAGGATTACGTCTAGTGATACGCCCTGAAAGAGCTCGAGATTGCATGAAATAACTGTCTTCGGCATATATCAGAGCGTAGGAAAGGCCAAAAAACCTTTTCAAAGCAGTAAGCGATGATAGTGGAACTGATTCTCTGATCCTCTGGGTAGATCCAACGTATTAACACAGTTTCTCTCAGCTATTGCCTATATCGAAACTAGCAGCGAAATTACGCCAAAGCTGCTAGACCTTATGCATTCAACTTACACACAAATTGGACCTCTACCAAAGCAATTGATGTGGAAGCCCACTCTGTGGCTTATACTAAGCGCTGCCACATGAGTTGTCTGCTCCTCTGCGGTTGTATATTGAAATCCATCGGTAGACGAATGCTCGCGTTAGCCTAGACATTGGACCACCTGAAGCTAGTCCCTAAGCTGGCTCTTGATCATTGCTTGCAGATTGCTTGATGAGAAGCGAAGATGGCGCGGCGCGAATGGTTGCCCGAAGCTTGAAAGCTGTGCTATCTGTTGAAGGTCTTGGTTATATAGCGGGTAGGAAGAGTGCTGGATTTGGTAAACTGGTGTAATCGTGAATTACTTTCACGCCATACCGCACACAAAACGTGAGGACGTTCACAAGTGGTCGAGGATTGATGTCAACCGTGGCCTGAATCAACAGCAATTGCGAGTGTGCTCAGGTTTGCAGGGGCCCAGAGCTGGACGTTTGTTTGCATGATGTTCATTGCTTCGCTTCTAAATACACTTTCCACATCATCTTGTCCTTCGCTACAATTTCATGATGAACTGGTTTCTATCCTTGAGAGCATGACACGTTCTTATCTAAGTAAAGAAAGGAAAGAATCAGTGACCGTTGGCACCATTTGTAGCCGACCCATTTACCCTTGTGCCATTTGTGCCTGGGTGCTCAATGCTCTCGTCCATGTGCGTGCCTTTAACTGGGGCTCCGTTGTCGGTGTGGCCGCTGAAGCCAACCTTCGAGACCATGCCGTTCGCATTACGGATCTTGTGGTCTTTCGAAAAGCCGTTGTGTGAGCCATTGAAGTTCATGCTAGAGCATCTGTCAGTAAATACCGTTGGATAACGCTCTGATACTTACTTCGCAATTCCATCATAACCCTTGACGCCAGTAGCCTTCTCCATGCGGGTAGCGAGATCTTCGGAGACTTCGCGGAAGATGGCAATCTGGCGCTTGATAATCTCTTCCCTTTGGCACGTAGCCATGTGCCCAGACACATTGGAGACGAAACGAGCCTTAGCCTTGTCATCGAAGACCTTCTCCCAAAGAGCGCGCGGAGCATTGAAGTCCTCGGGCTTGATCTCGGATAAAAACGTGACAGCCTTGCTGATGAATTGACCGTGCACCTTGTCGAGATTGACAGTGCGCTCACGGAATTGGATGGGCTCGATGGAGGAGAGATAGTTGGGGCGAGAGCCTTGGTTGTAGAAGGCCATGTTGCCGTCACGCTGGAAGTTGGCCATACGGTAGCTGGTGCGGCTTGAGTTGACTGGTAGCTGCTGGTAGTTGACACCGACACGGTGGCGGTGCGCATCTGGGTACGAGAATAGGCGACTTTGCAACACCGGGTCGGCGGACGGCTCGATACCTGGTGGCATGTGTGCTGGGTTGAAGGCAACCTGCTCGATCTCGGCAAAGTAATTTTTAGCATTCTCGTTCAAGGTGAACTCGCCGACTTTGCGGAGAGGGAATTGGTCATGGGGCCACACGTGGGTCAAGTCGAAGACGTTGATCTTCTGCTTCTCCCAGAGATTCTCGGCTTCCTTGGCGGTCATGGTCTGGAACTCGACACTCCATTTTGGGAAGTCACCCTTCTCGATAGCGTAGAAGAGGTCTTTCTGAGAGTGATCGGGAGAGTAGTTGGCGGAATCTTCCTGGGTGATGAACTTGGTGCCCTGCTGCGACTTCATGTGCATTTGGGCGTACACCCAGTCACCAGACTTGTTCACAAGCTTCAATGTGTGTCCAGCGTAACCATGCATGAAGCGGTAGCCATCAGGGATACCGCGGTCACCCATCAAAATCATGACTTGATGGATGGACTCGGGGTTCTGGGAAAGGTAGTCCCAGAAGGCAGTGCTGTCATCGCTGCCAGTGAGATGTGTAGCAGGGTCACGCTTCTGGGTGTGGATGAAGTGAGGGAACTTGGCTGGGTCGCGGAGGAAAAAGACTGGTGTGTTATTGGCAACCATATCCCAGTTGCCCTCCTCAGTCCTGAACTTCACGGAGAAGCCTCGAGGGTCCCGAGCACAATCGTGGGAGCCAGACTCCCCACCAACGGTAGAGAAGCGGACTGTGATTGAGCATTCCTTTCCCTTCTGGCTGAAGATATCGGCGAGACATAGGTCGTCGAGAGTGTCTGTGCATTTGAATGTTCCGTGAGCTCCGCTGCCTTTAGCGTGGACAACTCGCTCTGGGATTCTCTCGCGGTCGAAGTGGGAGATGAGGTCGATCAGGTGGAAGTCTTGAAGGAGGAGGGGGCCATTTGCACCAGCACGCTGGGTCTCGTATGGATGAGGCATTGGGACACCATTGCTGTTGGTGTAGATGGTCTCTTGGGATGGAGCATTCCTGTCATCCTCGTAGGAGCGGAACTTTGATGCCTCGCTGTTGCCGTTGGCTTGGCCGTTGGGGTGGGTCTGTGCAGACATGATTGCTGTGCTGTTGAATATGTGTAGAGTGTATTTGGGTATGGTTGCACAGGTTAATGTGGTGTAAGAAGGAAGTCGTGAAAGAGTTGCAGGAGGCGAAAGCAAGTAGTCCGAGGTATAGTGGGGTAGGCCGAATTTCGATGGCACCAATGGCAATGCTTTGAAGACGCATGATTACGTCACAATTTTGGCCAATCATCTTCCACCCATTTGCGAGCATCACACCACCAACACCGGAGATAATTCATTGCCACTCACCAGGTCTACCTGTCCTTTGTTTCCTATGTTCTTGGCGCCGAGAAGCTCATATTGAAGCCGACATCATCAACTACAACAACAGTACAGAATGGCATCGTCAGTACAATCACAGCTGCGAACACAACACAAAGCTTTTTGAGCTGTCTCTCTGCGAGTGAAATGCCGTTGAATGCCAAGGTGCCTAGACTTCTCTAGAGCAATTTTATTCCTTTTTTGGTTCTCTACTAACACCCGAACTTTCCGTGCTGCTTTACAAGTCACGCAAGTCCCATGTACCTGAATCATGGCTAGCTGTCTCATCATTGGGTGAAGAAGCATAGTCGTTCTGCCTCTGTTTCCAAGGGAGTGGCTAGAATCGCCGACGCGCCAGTGGACGATGGCTTATACATCCTAGCCAAGATGGTGGCAAGACCTCGTATGAACCGGCTGGACCTATATTTATCCCAAGATTTTCAATTCCACCACAATGGAAACGTCGGTCGCCGCCTGGCTAAGCATAATAGAATACACACCCGTCCACCCACCCTCCGTGATTGACAACAACTTTTCCGCAAAATTCACCACGAACTGCCACGGTATCGGCTTCTGAGGGCATACCATCACGATCAGAATTTTTCCAAATGACATTGTATAGCTATGTTGAGGCGGCCCTCTCTTCCAAGCCGCCTTTGCTTGTAGCACAATGGACATGTAAAGATTCACGAGTGCCCATGCCGCTGGCTGGACTGGGAGGATGGCCGCTGGCCAGGAGCTGTAATACATGTTCCAGCCATTGCCGATGTCGAAGGCGTGTTGGAAGGCGAGGCCTCCTCGAGGATCGAGTTTATTTTGTTGCGCTTGAATGAATTCTGGTAAGCCGGGCTCTGGGGGCTGACCATTGGATGCGGCCTTGATCGGAAGAATGCTTGCTGGAACTGAGATGTGAGATGGACGGCCAACTGAGGTCGTAGCCAAATGGAACAACAAAATGGCCAATAGTAAGCTTTTGGCATGCCTCGGTGGACGCATCCTACCCGTTCGAGAAAGGAGGGACAAGCTGTGCACGTCCGCGGTTCTTGCACTCCCACGTGGGAGAGGAATGTTCGTCCATGGCTTTTGTAATGGGTGTTGACTTAAGTTTCCAAGAACTTGGCATTGCAGTCATTTGTTGAGAGTCGGATGTCGCATTATGAATACGAGGATCTCACATGCAAACCCACGCAGCCACGTTTTTTTCGTCGGCGCGGCTCTTCATACAAATGCGCCTGTCGCGTGGAAGCAAGGTACCGTGAAAATTGTATATTTGGTAACATGGCTGGCTATTCTACTGGTAGACCACTGTCCATTGTCTTTTGTTGGTGGGTGGGTCTCCGATCTTCGATCGTAGTATCTGCCTCATCAAGCGCACTGGTGCCGCTTGTCCAGCACGCCACCCAGGATTAATTAGTAAGTGGATAGTAACAAAGCGCGTGATGAGACTCATGCCAACAACAACAGTGGAAAAGTTGCGCTCTTTACCACGAGTACCAAGACCCACTGGATCCAACGGCCCACGCAACAAGAGGCAGACCGCCGGGCGCCGCTTATGGCGGACATGACAGTCACTATATTATGCTTGTACCGCTCCAAGGCTAATCCCAATCATCTATTTAAGCTGTTGAATATTTAAAATGTTGGAAAAACCCAAGGCTGCAGGCAAGCTGTCAACATTGATGGCAGTTGCGAAGGCTACGGAGTCCGAAGATACCTACACGGAACCGCTGAACAGCAAAGCGATTGATTATCAAAGCTCAACATGAATCTCGGCGAAGTAGTTAGTGGCTTCAGAGTGAGCTTGAAAGCTAAATGTACTGCTTAAATTGGAAATTCTGTGCATAAGTCGATAGGACTGGCGTCCAAGACTACCACCTGTTCTAACATAAAGCCTGGCCGTTGGACCCACTCGTTCTCCTCATACTGCTCTCTATGTGAAGAATCATTCCCGGAATACATGGCGTTCATCGCCTCCTCCATACTTTAGTCGGCCCATGTTCATCCTTCGATGTTCATCACCATCAATCCGGCACTTTACCGAAGAACCCTGTTGCGGTACTCTCGATAAGTGCCAACGATAAGACAAGTCTTTCCAGTCGTCGGACCAATTGAAGCCTGAAGTACGAAATCCAGCAGCTGTATTGCGAGGGAGACAGATACCTACCCAGTCAAAGTATCTTTGGCTGTCCCATAGCTCTGAAGGAGTAATGTTACCGCAGAATTGGTTTAATGAATCAAAAGGCACTGGAGGCAGATACTCTACAATTGCGAGGTTCCCAACTCGAAGTCCCATCTCTCAATGAGTCGAAGCGATGGCGCCAGGTCCCTAGCTTGCGGATCGATACAATGTAGAAGAGCGGTAGGCAGCTGTACGGGACTCACTTGTTTAAGGCTTTTGACCGGTGAACATGCTGAGCGTTTTCTTCACCAATTTTTTACCGTCTCGTGGCAACAGATTCATCGATTGAATGTGGATTGAGTATAAAGAATCATGCAGATTTGACTGACCTTTTAGTTGTCTTTACATGCTGCTGGTGATTGTGTTGTTTTCCTAGAAGCTGAGAGAAGTACGTCAGACATCGTACAACTGGCGTCATTCAAAGCAAGCTAGAAACCCTCTTCATTGTGAGCTACTTATAGCTAAGGTTCACAATAAAAAAAGGTCTGGATAAACATACCCGATGAAGGCTGCGATGACTATGCAAGGTAAGCACTTGTGGATTAGTCATGCAAAGGATCTGCCACACTTTCGGCCGTCCTTGCGTTAGAAAACATACAGAAGCCTGCACCCTCAACTGCGTCTCGGCCTATCAGCGATGATGAGCCTACCATTTCTTCGAGCGTCACCCAGACAGGATCCCAAAAGACGGGCCAGCAAGCCGGAAAAGCTGGCAGCAATCCTTGGCCCTAATTTCCGCTACGGCTTGAATCCAGGTCACCACCCCACGGTCTCACAAAACGCCCCAGTCATACCACACAACGGAGCAAACTCTGTGAATGTCCATCCAGCGGCGCCGTACGCCCAGCAGCAAGGTATCCCAAAACCATGGCAAGGATACCTTAATCCCAATCCGCCAACTCATCTCCAGCTCCTTCACGACAAGAGGCCTCCTCGAGCCGACGGCTACCTTCCCATAAACCGAAGCGGCCGCGATTACAATTGTCCCATTGTCACTTTGGCAGTTTTCGGAGGGACATACACCGAATTCATCATCAACAAACTTCGCAACAACCCGCGAGTCGCAGATCTCGATCCAGATTTCGCCAGAGACTTCTACGTTTCCGAGCTACTCCGGCTTGCGCAAAATTGGAGTGAACCAGCAACACCATTAACGTTTGTAACTTTTGATGATTACCAGCAACGTTGATTTTTGCTGGATATGCGCCAATCGGGGCTCCCTGAAGCGAATATTCCGCAAGTGCCAGGAGGTCTCAAAGTGGGCATCTTTTCCTATTACGAACCAAAATTGATGTTTTGTTCACAACAAGGCCGTTGGGTTAAGAATTGGAGTAGGCATGTCATTGGTGGCTTTTTTAATGATCCTGGTTGGATTTTCACCGATCATCAAACAGGAGCGAATGGGCAGATTGTACCGCCTGGCGAAATCAACACCAAGAGGAAAGAGTTTATCTCCTACGGGGCACCGAGACGATAGACTAATGACTGACCTTGGATCACGATTGATTCATTCTATTCCACGTTTGGTCCAGTACTTGCCGTTTATCGTCGTTGGCTTCCGCGTTGCTTACTCCAAGAATTCGAAAAGTGACATTCGTCTGGTTCCAACAGCATCTTCGGTGCGGCAAAGGGGAGATTTATACCATGGATGAAAGGCTAGCCAGAGACTGCTACCTTGTTAATGTGGAGAAGTACGGGGTAATCAGGAACCTTCGGTATTGGTTACGCGGCTCACTCGAAGGAGATTACTATCAAATAGCTAGATGTTTCGCCTTGGTATTGGTAAGTAGGCGTCCAATGTAACAAACCAAATCTATCTACACATCTCACCGTTACAACATGGTCGAAAACAAACCCGTCGTTAAGACACATTGCTTTTTCGTTGGAAGTTTCGGCCTCTCGCTCGTTGATATCATAAGCTCTGATGCGTCAAGCGATATAAACTCGTAGCTATATAAACCACATCGGAATTCCTCGGCACCAGAAAAATCGATATTCCTTACCAATATCATCGCTATTGTCCTCCCCGAGCAGACAGAATGAGTATGGACCCAGCAGCCATCGCTCGAGCAAAAGAGGTCCTCAGCTGTTTCAGTGTCACAAACGTCCCATACCAGACCATTGGCGACCACAAAGTCACCCTAGCCGTACTTATACCGAATGACCTCAAGCCTGGGAAGCATCCTTTTGTCGTCCGCTTCCACGGTTTTCTTGGTATGTAGGAACATCTACCACATATACTTAATCTAACGGGAATGCAGATTACGGGCGAGAGTCTCTTAGTTAGCTTCTTCCCGCGATAGGTCATGGAATTCGCCTTGAGGGAAACCGAGGTAAGTGTCAGCCCAACTATCTCAAGCTCCCAGTCAATAGGATTGGAGATTATGGACAAGGTTTCGCATTTTTCGGCGTGGCTTCATGAGAATCTTAGGTCAATAATCGCTTCCGCGACGGAAGGCAAGGTAGAAGTCGACAAATCGAAGAATCTGGTCAAGGGTCATAGCGCAGGTGAGGATGCGCGTTCCATTACCAACGTGACTCCAGACAGTAGTCGTCTGACAGGCCTTTTGCTGGGTACCCCATGCTCGACTTGAAATCGCCATTCTTCACCCAACTCTACGAAAAGCATCCTTTTGGCCGCTCTGATCTACCTTCTTCGCTAGTAGACGAGCACCTGGCAGCCATCAAGCCTGGAGAACTCCGACCAAGCGCCTCGAACTTGCTGATGCAATCGTGCAGCACGGCCGCTTCTCACAAATGCTGGGCTCCGACGAGACTACGCTATCTCCCATGGAGACTTTATAATCGGCAAAGGCTCGTTTTCCGCCACTATTCATTTTCCATGGCATGGATGAGACGGTTGTTGGGGTGGCTGGAACTCAGGAATTTGTACAGAAGTCCAAGGAGGTATTGGCGTACGGAGAGTGCTAGTGAAGCTTGAGCCTGGCGATCATAAGTTTAACACAATGGCGATGCTTAAGAACCTGTGGTTGGAGGAAGGGCTGAATTTCGTAAAGAGGGCATGGCTCGAATGAATTGTCAAGGCCTTCGCTTGATAGCAGATTCATTAGCTTAGAAAAGACACCGCTCTATGCTCTTGCTGCCCAACGGACTTCAATGTCCCATTCAGACAGAAACACCAATGCCGCGCTTGGAAACATTTGCGTTTCGTAAGTCAGAATGATGCGTACATTCAACGTACCAAGGTAGTACTTCCTCATCTTGCGTGTCGTTACTACCGATGACAACCGTCCAGAAGTCCAAGCTGTCAATCTAGTTTCAGGGGGGCCATTCCTCGAAGGGGCTGCTTTATGAGCGCTATTTGACTCATTTCTAGCCATTGATGAGCCAGGTCATCATCTCACTGAGGAGGTGGAAAGCATGCAAGCCCAGCCCTAGAGGAACGCTAAGTGTGGATGGCCCCGATGTAATGAGACACCCAAAAGAGCTTCGAAAACGTCATGGAAGGCCTTGAGGCAAAAATCTGTCGACTACACCAGAGCTAGATTCTGTCAAAGGATGACATAGAAGATACTGAATTATTCTCACTGACACCAGTGAAGGGAGTTTTGAATTGTCAGAGGTACTCAGGCATGCACAGTGTCACTCAGCCGAGGCTTTGGCAATCCGACTTTGTGACGATTGAAGAAAAGCTGTATAGACCGAAGTAGTCCGACTTGCGCGCAAATCGGCCCACCAACGTGAGGAAGGCTCGGAGTAGGCTCTTGACGAATATATAAACCCCTCTATGGGTATCATATCTTTGTCTTCTCGTCAACCCTCAGTAACCCTTGTTCTCAAGCTCAAGAATTTACAAACAGTTAACGAAATCATTCAGTTCGACTTCGACACTCACTAAAAGATGCAGGTCTCCACAATTCTTGCTATCCTCACGGCCATCGCCTTCACTCTGGTCAAGCCTGTGCCTCAAAGCAACAACGACACCTACAATGAGAGACTGCCTTAAGCAGTGCATTGCGCAGAACAAATAATGTTTGGGAGGAGCAGGCAACTGAGGACGGGGTCACTGTTGAAGGCGTGGCATTTGTGTGGTATGGGGACGTGCACACGTAAAGACGTACTATGGTTGACACGTGACACACAGCTCCGTTGGTGCCAACCGTTGCGACACTGCTTGTTAAAACACCGTGCTTCAGCAGGCGATTATCGACGGCGCTTTCAACTATAATCTTCCAGGTGTCAAGGACAAAGAGTAGAGTGAGCACGAAACAACCACTAGGGTGAGTCTTTGAGAGCGGGCTGGTTGTCATTGGGGGGAATGTAGCAAAGCGAGATGGTTGCTGGTTGGGATTTGGTGTTCTCTTGTTTGCCATATGACGTACATCAACTTGATATACTAAGAGGAAGATCTTTTAATGTCCTCGTCCCATATTGATGAAGAACTGCTCTGAAAATTAGCCTTCAGTATAGAGGCTACCTGATCGAAGTAAGAGGAGTACCTATTGTACCTCATAAGAATGTCATCGGGCTTTTATTTAAGACCACGAGCCTGCGTCGGAACTTCTACTAGTCGTTCAATAAAGCCAGACCCAACGTATCCGACACCTGTCTGCTCAATTTCAAATCGTACCTCTGTGAATTTCTGCTCGGGTAACATCATAAACTCCCCAATACCTCTAATGACGTCCGCCAAAATATAATAGGTCATCGGACGGCCAACCTCTCGAAAATCTCCAACAGCAAACTCCACCTCGTGTTGATTGTGGAATGAGTGCTTATAGCTGAAATAGCCATTCGCTATAGGCTCGCTTCCATGTCTGTCGGCAACGTAGCCGAACACTATTGTGATTGCTCCAGTGATGGTTTGGAGGACTTCTTCGAGTCCAATCTCGAGACCAAAGCCGTGAAAGAGGATTGTGACTGGCGAGCGAGGGACGTTATATGGTAGGAAGTTTTGGGGAGGTATGAAATTTCCGTTGAGAAGAGTCGTGGCAGTGGAGGCATTCGTATTGACAAGGCCAAGTGCGAGGGGTAAAGAGCCATTGGAGGAAGTCTGCGCAATGAGGTTGAGTGTCTCATTGAAGACGCGGCGCGCTTGGGTACTTGCCAAAGGACTGGCTGTCGCGACGCCGAGAAGCATAGAGAAGAGAATTACTGTCTTAGATAGCACATGTAGATGCATGTGGCCAGCTTTAAATCTTGTAAGGGCCGGATCCATTGTGATATACAAGGGAGACCAGCTAAAGAAGATCCATAGTCGCCTGCATGCGCATAGCGCTGACGAAGAACATCGTGCCGTTCTGCAGCCGTCTGCGGCTCGAGCGCATCCGAGCCAAAGTATTTGAGTTGTCGGATTGGTATGAAATGCACAAGTTCGTTGCGACTGGTCAGATCCAATTTCGCTTCTCGTCTATGATTTTGACAGACTGGCTCTACTACGTCCAGACCCACCAATCCGCCGTCCTGCTCTTGAAAGTTCGTCCCGGGAAGGACATATCCGCGTACAGGCTGAGGTGAGTCGATATTGTACAAATCACACGTCTTTCTGCACCCGCTTCAGTCCTCCCAAACCAAATGCTGTCAGGGCTCGTCGAAAGTAGATTTCGTTATATAACAGCAAACGCTTTGCGCAGTAAACACCAAGCAAACAGATCATCAGCACGCGGTGCTCCCAATCTGCGTCGGGAAAACCCTCGGACTTGTCAAATTCGAAGCCGGACACGCTCTAGCTGGTATGCTTGGCTTCTCTTTATCCACATCATTGCCCTCTCGATGACTCTCATTCGTGTTGGTAAAAACTTCCCTGTGATTCTCAAATAAGCAGGGAGTCTTGATTTCCGAAGCGTATTGTGTCCATCGACGAACATGGCTCAAGGAACATTTCAGAACTTCCAATCGCTGAAGCTGGATATGCAGATCCTCGATATTGCTATCGTTGATTGGCTGCCTCTCTAGCGACTCTATCATTGCTGGGTACCGACTCATGGCTTTAAGCGTCGATGGGACACGTGGGAGTTGCCAATGCATGACTCCAATCCAACTATCCATTCGTTGTTTGGCCATGTTGGCTGACTACTCATCAGGAGGACACGAAGCTCGCAAGACTGGAGGAAAAGACCCGAACACTATCACGGGTAGAAACGGGGGTGTTGAGATCTCGCTCCTTGTTACTTCGGAGTTGAGGTCTGCATGATGGACTTCGGATTCTCCTTCGATGCTGTCTGGTCCGTAAGATAATTAATGACACGACATATCGCCCTAGCAGACACCGAGGATGCGTGAATTGAACGAGCAATCGAAACTGTCAAAGTGTTACACAATGTCCGTATATCGGCTTTCCCTTACAATGGAAAGAAATACTCCGATTCCGTTGCTTGCGTCGAACATACTCTTTCCAACTATTCATGACGACGGAGCGATTGAAGACTCACTGCACCACCAACCACCGCAACTATGGCAGCCTCAATGAAGCCCGCTCTGTTCCGCTTCCAGATCAGGAACCGCCTCGACATCACCGAAATCGAATACTCCCACCCAGTCCCGGCCTTCCTCTGCAAACCGGCGACCTCTCAAAAGGATTCTCAGGCTTGGAAAGATGCATTTATCGATGTGATCTCAGTCATTACGAACCAGCACCATGATGAGTGTATGCGAGCCATTACCACTCCCTGTATTAGCTGTCAGCAGCCTGCCAAAGATGCCCTCAAGACTCCCATGTCGGCCCTCCACCTCATCCCACCAATCGTCGTCGTCTCAATTGATCCTGTTTGCGGAAGCAATGTATGCGATATGAGGACCAGGCAGTATCTCGCCCGAATGCAAGAGGAAACCATGAGAGAGGGGAAAGAGCATGAGAAGAGGATATTTGGAAAGATGAGCTGTAAGGTCTGTGGAAAGGGGAACGCGAAAAGGTGTGCTGGCTGTGGGCAGGTGGCCTACTGTGGTAGCCACTGTCAAAAGGAGCATTGGAAGGCGCACAGACCAGTTTGTGCAAGGAAGAACCTGAAAGAGGTGGCGGGGAGCTCTGCGTTGCCGTATGAGGAGATCTGAGACTCTCCAAGGACCTCGAGATGGCAGCGGCTGTTGCTCAGCGAGATCGAATGACAGGCTTTCAAGCCCATGCTGGAGCTATCAAGTGTTCGATCCATTTACAATTTGAGCAACAGACTAGGCTTCAAGCCAATTCTAGAGCCCCGATGTGCCCTATAGCCACACTTTACAAACACTAACCCTGGCTTGCAACCCTATGTTGTGCGACTTATCACCCTATTCTGACAATGTTCAAGCAATAGGCCTGATGCTAATTCCGTTTCAGAGCTACTATATTTATTACCAAGTCTATTGATGAGGAATAAGACGCCTAATGCTAACCCAGCGTGAGTAGTAGCAATGTACACTTCATGCCAATTGAGGCCTCCCACTAGGAGCCTCTTTGGTCGGATCCCCAGTCATACAGTCACTAGCCTGCCGGGCACACCTTCGCGTTGGATCATCTCGTCATGCCATCGCTCGATCGCTGTACTTTTTGCCCCTTCTTCCGTTTTGTCCTTCTCAGCGTCGCCAACTGCTTTCCCAGCACCCAATGCCATCCCCCCAGGGAACATTTTCCCAATGGCGCGCTTCACACTGCCTTTGTCATCAGCTCCCATGGAATTATTGTCATCTTGTGTGCCCTTCCATGGTGTTATATGGATAAATTCGCCGGTCTCGGGATCGAAGAAGGTCTTATTATCACCAGCGGTTTCTAGCTCTATCAGTCCTTCGTGCTTTTCGTTTTCTGCGTGATTAGTGATCGATACTTTGGAAGGGTTGTGTCCGGCCCAAGGATTAACGAGGATGTCCATAGAGCTGTTGTATGGCTGCCATGCCGATCTGTCGTCAGCATCCCCATCTGCTTCCCCAAGCTGAATGCTTCGGCGAAGCTCGCCAGGATATTGATCCTCATCTGGCCTATGCCGAATGAATCTAGCGGCTTGCCCCGTTATTACCTCTGGCCCGGATTCGTGGTGTCGTGTGATCTGGTAGTCGAATCTTGCAGGACTGGTGAAGACATCGCCTTTTGGAGGCTGTCGTCCACCAAACCACAGGCCAAACCATCCCACTACCAAGACTGTTGAGACAGAAAGGATGGCCAGCAGATACCAATGAGGCATACTGGACTTGTCTTGTTGAGCCTGACAGCCATCGATGCTAAAGCTGCAGGCTTTCGTGAAGCCACGCTTCGTGAAATTCGAGGTGAAGGCGGGGGCATCAGTCGAGCTGTGCGGGATCCGTTTCCAAAAGTTGTAGAGCGGGTCAGGTAGGCCCTTGCGATTCTTTCCTTGCATTCCTGGTCAATCGATTGATTTGCCTGTTTTGGCATCAGCACATTTACTACTTTTGCTTCTGGAAACCGCTACGTCACTATAGTTCAAGCAAGCTTGCAGGGCGTCGATATGCATTGTCCAGACGCCCATCTTGTATGATCGTACACAAAATCATAGTCCGGCAATTGTGAGTGCCAAGCCAATGGCTCTAATCAGTGGTTGAGACTTTTGAGACAGCGAATCAAGGGGAAACCAATTTTTACCGCCGGCTTGTTGAGTTTCCGGGATGCTTTGGTCGACGCTTTGGGCAGTGGGTAAGGGTGCAGACCTCGGTGGATGTAAAATACTTGGTTGTGGAGTGTTTGGCCCTGCTGAGCCCGCAGGAAGGGAGACTGGAGGAGGTAGCTCCCGGAATGCATCCTCTGGACCTCTGGAACGCTCTTTGGGATCTGAGCGAGTTCGATGTCGGAAGATCGATCCGAAATGGAAGTGGAACTACTGTGCTGGGATTGTGGTCGAGAGGATCCCAACGAGTTTGGAGAAGAGTCAAGATCTGGCGATGAGGTGGTTACGCTTGGTGGATTTAGTGCGCGAGTCGGCGTCGATGGTTCAGCAATAATTGGCTTTGCACTGGGCCCTGGAGACGCAATTGTATGGAACTACGGTACGGTCCAGAAGGTAAGTGGACGATATACTGTTGGTGGCACAAAATGAGATTAGTCATGTCTTTAAAGTAATGGTGCTTGAGCATTTTGTTGGCCATTTGGTCTCATAGCCTTGCGTATGACATCAACTATAACCTGTTGGAATCCTGAATGGGTGCAAGTTGTTCATTCAGAAGGTTCTATGCTGTGGGAGCTATCTAGCGATATGCTGTTGGAATCCTGAATGGGTGCAAGTTGTTCATTCAGAAGGTTCTATACTGTGGGAGCTATCTAGCGATATGCCAAGGCGCTAGGCCATATGCCAACACTCCCCTTTGGTCCTACTGCCGTATACATATTATCGCTCCCCTTAAAGCAGAGAAATAGGGCCATTCTAGCCCAAATATATATAGTTCTTCTCTATACTAATTACCGTGACTAGGCTTACCGTACGTGTTCTTCTCCATTCTAGAGATAATCAGTTACCGTTACTTAAATATCCTCGTTTCTGCCGCGTTTCTGCCTCGTTCCCCCCTAGTTTCTGCCCTTCTGGCCCGCTAGGATCGTTTCTAGCCTTTATATCTCTGGCTCGTTTCTGGAGAGGGCTGGCACGTTTAATTCTAGAACGCCTTCATCTCCCGGAATTCCTTTGGGTTTAGTCTTGTTGATTTCGAGCTACCTACGTACCGTTCTGGTACCAGCTTAGGATGTAGCTTCCAGTAGTCGTCGCCGTGGCCCGGCTTACCGCACGTGGGACACTCTGTGCTACCCTCCCCTTTTCCACGGCCGGTAAGCTTCGCCTACTTCCTAAACCGCCATTCCTTCCTCTCCTTTCCTACCGTCGCCGTCTCGCCTTCCTTGGCCTCTAGACCGCAGTCGTACTGCTCCCGCGTATATTTCTATAGCTTTCTGCTTCGCAGGTGTGCTCGTGTATCGATTAGCCAGTCGGTGAAGTTCTTTTCGGTAAGAGGTAGGGCGTGGGAGGAAATCGTATTAATCGAGCGTTCTGTCATTCTGGCGACAGTAATACTGTGACTTATCGTAGTCACGTACGGAACAAGCAGCTTGAAACTTCCGCTAGAAGCGCAGAACCCGGGCTCATAACCTGTTGGAATCCTGTTGGAATATTCAACACTCAGCCCTATGCTAGCCGAATGAGCATAAATAGACCATTCCCTCCATAGATAATCAACCAGTCGTTCCTCCCATTCCAAAAAATCCTGAATGGGTGCAAGTTGTTCATTCAGAAGGTTCTATGCTGTGGGAGCTATCTAGCGATATGCCAAGGCGCTAGGCCATATGCCAACATAGCCCCTCCCATGTCAGGCTGACTTCAGCTTATCGAATCAGCCAAGATTAGTTGATCCTAACCCGGTCCAGAGCTCTAAACGCGGGCGCAGGATCGCTCTGCATGAGCGCGCAACAAGCCGAAGATCCTCACGCACGAAATCGTTCAAGCTGCTGCTGCCGCTATAGCTCTGCTCATTATAGCATATACCTGTGCGAAAGGATAAGCATGCCTCTTCAACAGTCGATTAAGTAGTAATGCGACACAAGATGCTGCCAAAACCTGTGATGGCTGCTCCAATTGGAATACCGAATGATAGGCTTTTAACCACAAACTACGTACCACAGTCCTCGCATTCGGATGATAAAATTTGATTCGATACAAACTCGGCTGTCCGTTTTGCGCAAACGTCAACGCTCTTTCCGCAAATGTCGCTATGAACTGCCATGGGATGGGTCGTCGCTCGCAATACATCAAAAGATGGATGTTGCCAATAGAGCTGGCGAAGGTGTGTTGAGGAACTGTGGTGCTCAATTGGCCGCGTGCTGAGTCAATCACGGTGCTGTAAAGAGTCTCAAGTCCCCTGGCAGCGTCCTCGATGGGAAGTATCTCTTCGACGTATTCCCATGCAGCGAGCCAGCCAAAACCCATCCCATCTTGTACCACGACGCGTTTGCTGAGTGCAGTGATAGGAATTGGTGGTTCGACCCTCCGGGGATGGCCATCAACGACATTCGTGTGTATATTTGAGCGTACAACTAAGGCAGCGCAAAGTCCACCTGGAAGGTATGGGCTCAGAAGTATGAGAGGTAAAAGAAGTTGTATGTACATCTGTTGTTGCGTGATCTTCCGGTATGGTCTGATGCAGATATCAAAGCGTGAACAAAGGTGGACACTCTCGATTTCCTGAGTCTCTCACGTCAACAAGAACATGCAGATTCGATGCACGAACGGAATTGGGTACCAGAATCTTCATATCGTGGGGGTAATCGGGGTACTTAAGTGGCTATATGCCCTCGGAGGCTAGCCCACGTGCGGCTCCATCTTTTGCTCCGTGGCCTATAGCAAAACTTTCTCTCGGCGGATTCGGGCGTGTCATGTGAGTCCACTACGAGTCTTTTTTGGTTCCGTTGATCCCCACGTTTGATGACATTGATAGGTCGCCAGTCGGCTGCTTAGCCGCAGTGTCTCCATAGATATGCGCTGTCACACCACGATCTACTGCGGTTTCTAGCATTGGGTTTGTCGTTTATGGAATCTGCTGCATAGCTGTCGCTGACGTTCATTACAAACCATTGGCCGCCCTTGCATGTGAAATCTCGAGGAGTAATGAATATTCTATGCTGAAGCTCAGTGTCAAAGGATGTCTTTTGCTAAGAAGGATTGAAAGAACAATGATGGGGGCTTGTTTGTGAGCGGGACGGGCCTTTTACCATGGGTCGGCTATGTGATGTGGCGCATATAATGAGTTTGTTTCAATGGGGCCAGCTGAACCCTTGAGCTTTCTTCATCCCGCGCTTTTTATACGCGCTGCATAACTTTGTATGTGCCACTAGGGAAAGTAAGACCACGAGTCAACAAGCCAGAAATAGCCGCAGTGCCGGAGGGAGATTTTGAGCCAGTATGTCTTAGGGTAAATCCACGGCGGGGAAAACAAGCTCAACTCTTTGAAGCCATCAAGAACTAGAATGTTAACAGATAATGCCTGGACTGAGTACCACTGTAGGTATTCAAGAGTGCGTTGAGGCGAATGCTTTACCTGTTTGTGATGTCAGAAGCGAGGTCACTGCGCGATAACAATCACGAAGCCCTTGACTATCGGTGGGATGGTAAATGAAACGTGGATCTAGGCAAATTTATCCTTAATCAGGGTGGCAGAACGCTATCTAATTACCTTTTATTACGGAAAAATCACCTTTAATAGTGAATATAGTAATATTACTACCGAGTGGTTCACAAGGAAATCGTGTAAGTCTTAAGTCGAGGCTAGTATTCGTATCCATTTCATTTTAGTGTATAAAGGTGTTCATATACTAGCCCAATAAGTATGGTTGTTACGCTCAACTCGTCTTCCAAGCGGGAATGTTCTATCTTCATCGGCCAACGGTGCTGTATTACGTCCGTGAATATCGTTGACGACGAGGCTCGGACGTAGCATGTTGTACAGAGGGCCCAAATTGGCTATCTGCTTACTAGCAAATTTGCTATTGCTTGTCGAGGTCCCAGACGAAGTACAGCTCCTTCAGCGCACTGTGCCTGGACTTCGGAGACATATTGATTACTCGTATATGTGACAGTTTTTCGAAGAGATTGAGAAATATAGAGATAAGAACACACTATGTCTTGAGATCACTTCCAACAGTCCCAACCACACGCTCGGGGAAATCAAAGCCTATATGGGTAAGATAAGGCCCATGCCTTTCCTTGGGTGCACCATCGACCAAGTCTACGACTTTTACAAAAGCCATCTCCGACCTGCCGAGGACTATTCCGGTCCCGGGATGCATTTCATGAGTTTCACTTTCATTGCTGTTGATGAAGAGTGTCTCCGATCACGCCCTGGCAATCTATACTCTGCTGCGATTCTCCAAATTTTGGTGAAGAGGGAATCACTCTCAAACAGTTGCGGCTGTCTATCGAGAAGGCTGTAGGGTACCTGTGCGCTTTGGAGCAGCTGCTTTTCATAATGAGTACGATCAATCAGCCGAGCGGCCAATCGTTGAGTATCATGCCGCCGCCGACTTTTGTGCCTAAGGGGGATGATCCAGAACTATTCTGGCCTGCAACGGCGACGCAAGCCAGGGAGAACAAGCCGAGAGCGAATAGAGGGTTCATGATGGCTGATGAGGCTCTGTGGGAATCGACGTATAGCTATCCCATCCCTGATGTCAGCATAGATTACTTTCGGCCCAGTAAAGGTTTGGCAGGACAATAAGCAAATCTTGCAATACCCAAAACATTTGAGTGACGAGAATGAGGAACACCTAAGTTGCGTAGCAAAATACAACTGTTTACATTCTATGTCGGTCAAGAGGTTGCCATTTCTATAGAAGTACCGTTCATTCCGGCGAAGCTCAGCCCAGCACTAAGACCGTTATCGATCTGAACCGTTGACTGTTTGGCGGCACGATCTTGACTGCTGAAGAAAACATGTTTCTGAGACTGGTCAAATGGTAATTGGTCCAGGGATTGTGGCATTCAATGAAGCTATTGAGATCTCTCTTTTCCAGACTTGTCATCCGTGATCAACCGATTGAACCAAATTTTCCCAGGACCTCCCGCTTGGATCATGTAGACTAACATCGATACCTTTCAGAAAGCTGATCCGCGAGCCAAAAGGCATTAAAAAAGGCTGGCGGTTCGCCAAAATTGACGATGCTTCCCAAAGGACCGGCGTCTCTATGCTTCAACAAAGCCTCATCAATCAGCAAGAGTGCTCGCGGAGCGTAAAAGTTCAAGCGTCAAAGATGCACACGACGAGCCAAAAAACCCTCCCTAGAGCTGATGATGTAGCATGAAGCAGGGGATGCAACCATGAAATCTCGCTTTACATAGCCTAAGCTCTCTCAACTAGCCACTTTCTCGTCCTTTCCCAACCCACTTCGCGCACCATCACATCCAACTTATCTCCCAGCTCAATCGCAGCATTTGTACAAATGGTGGCAAAATGCCGTTCATTTAGCTGCCGGAAGTCATTTAGCTGCCGGAAGTCTGCGCCGTCTGAGAGCATCGTAAATTTCGTAGATTTAAGTAGGACCAAGTCAAGCGTCTGCCATTGCCTAAGCAGTTGCAGCTTCGGTAGCCACACTTGATTGCGCAGGTAGTAACCGATGACGACGGCCATGTGCTCGTATTCGCTACGGTCCTCCTCTTCGAAGTTTCTTTCCTCTCCCCATACCTGCCGCATCCTGTCAACTTCTCGCAAGGCAAGCGGCGTAAGGTCGGCGATAGTGAAATTAAGACAGACCGTGTTGATCATAGCCCTATGCTGCGGCTGTAGACCTTTCTGCCAGGCAAGCAATGTGTTGAGCGGGCCGGCGGGAACATGGAAAATGTTATCCGAATAGAAAAGAATATGGCCCTCGAGGTAGGCCTGCCTGCAAGTAGCTAGCAGTTGGAAACCTGGCCGCTTTGCCCTCAGGATAGGCGGTGGTTTTGGTTCACGCCTTACGATCGTCAGGTACATGGCCAAAGACATCACTAGCCAGCACAGAACGGTGGTTAGAGCCTTGCAGATGGCGCTCGGTCTGCTCTGGCGCTGTGGAACAGGTCGGGCGCGCATCCATGGATGCACATCACCTGGCGAGAGGACATGGCGCATAACGTTATTTCGTATCTCACCTGGAATATCAAAGTAGCGAAATGTGCCTTTTCGGATAGTCATTTTTACATCTATCTCCATGAGGTTGAAGAAATAGGAGGAAGAACGAGACAGATGCTATGAGATACATGCTAAAGCTGCGGCAATGAAATGTCAAAGTCGAGGTGTCACAAAAACTGTGTCGAGTGTCGTACAAACAACAAGAATTCAGAAAGAGTGTCCAGATATAAAGAAGAGTGGTTTATCCCAGTCGTGTATTCGAGTTTCTCAAGTATTCAATCACAAGCTGCTTAGCCTTCATTCGAAATCTGGCGCCACCGAACCTACACACAGCCTCGCCTCGCACCACCTGCCAACAAATCTCGCGTAGCTTCCCACCCCATGGTGCCAATCATGCTTCTTAGTTGCGCCCTGACTTCTATGCGTGCATTGTCCAAGACTATTCCCAGATACTGATCAGCTAACTGGCCGAAGATCCTACCGTGAACTGGGATAGCGCCCCAGCCTGAATCGATGTACACAGTCTCCAAACTTTTCCAGGCCCGCAGAAAATCCAACTTCTGCTTCCACACTCGGCTTCGCAGGTAGGTAGCAGCACAATCATGTACTGAACAGCGTCGATGGATGTCCGCAGATCTCCAGATGTCAAAGTCTTCCATGGCCACCGGTGTAAGATCTGCCACGCTCATCGTAATCTGGACACGCTTTATCATCGCTTTATGTTCCGGAAGTAGCTTTTCGTGCCACTTCACGGTGTCCTCGAGATTGCCACGTGGTAAATGAAATACGTTGGCACCGTAGAACATTTGCCGTCCCTCGTAGTATACCTGCTTGGAGGTAGCCAGAAGCTGGAAGCCAGGCGGGATTGTTCGCGTGGACTCGGCCTCGAAGAATAGAGCAACTAGGCCACTCAAAACCCCACCCATGACAGCCAACAATGTCTTCAGGACTACTCCATAACTCACTTCACGTACGGCAGCCAACATGGCATTCAGGATGGATTTCGGATCGAAAGCTCGTTTCTTCGCTGGTACTGATAGTGGGACGCGAGGATGCACGTCACCTGGCATGAGCACGTAGCCCATGATTTTGTTGCGCACTTCTGCTGGCAGACTTAGGTATTCGAGGGTTTGGTGGGATGTTGCCATGGTTGTGTGAATTGTGAAAGGTAACGGATCTACGTAATGGTCCAAGTTGGGGTTCACTTTTAGAAACGCCTTGTGTGTTAGCCCATGTGTTGGAAGTCCATGTGTCGTTGCTTATGTGTCGAAGCACATGTTACGTTGTACGGTAGGACATATATATCGAGCCTGCACGCAGCATGCGGAATCGATGTGGTAATCTGCAGGTAGCCATGGTGTTCTTTCGAAGCTGTCTAGTGACTCGTTCCATATTCTCTCATTCAATTTTCCTCGCGACGGCCCTCCTAACGCTCTTTCTTGCATATTTCAGCATCTCGCGTGTCTCAAGTGAGTACTGATCGCAATCGAGCCAGTCACTGGATTCATATGACCAGCGACGGCTACAAGCTCCCGATGAACCGTTACAATCTTGACCGCCTTCAAGCCACCAAGAATCTTCAGGAGTGCGAGCTTTTCAATCCAAATGTCGGTCGACTTGATTCCGATCGCTAAACCCCAGTATCTCGCCAAATCGTGCGCATGCAGCAGTCGAGGCCCACCACGCAGCACGCGCTCTACCCACTCGACATTCTTACACACTCTCGAGAAGTCAGCCGGAGCCAAGTCTCCAAGTCCGGCCTTAATGCCTATACTGCTGATTAAATTTCTGTGCTTCCAATGAAGAGTCTCGAAGAGATAGTCATTAGTATACTTGGCGAATCCAGGAGTTAGGAAGAACGTGTTCATGGAGTAGAATAGCTCGTGGCCCTCAAAGTACACCTACTTACAGGTCGCTAGGAGTTGAAAACCGGCAGGTTGATTCGGGTGGTAACTCTAATATGAGTAGAGATATACTTCGCGATCTTGAATTTGTCGATGAGTTGGTAAACCGGCTTCATAATGGGCCAAGAATCCTTCGCTTCGCGAAGTTTAGCAACGCAGACATGGATATCCCCTGGCACGAGGATCATATCCATTATCTGGCTTCGAACTTCTGGAGGAAGTGATAAGTACGGAAATCTGCTTTGTTCTATCCTTTGCCTGTGGGATTTCAATTTGCAGACGCTTTTCAGAGCGCGCAGTGTGCGATGCTCGGGGTTCATGGTCATGGATAGCACAGAGGTTTGAAAGATCGCGGAAGCGTTTGGGCATGGTAATTAGATGTCGATCAAGCCGAAAGCGTTGGAGAAGGAGTGATGCGAACTCAAAGTGATGACACTGTGTCGAACAAGGCTTCCAAGCCACTGAAAAGCCTTTGTACGTCCTGAGATTTCTGAAAATCCCAGCTTTCAAGCTGTGCTGATTATTCAGACAGACCCCAAAAGGCGCATGTATATCCTATTCCCGTGTGGCTTTTGAATAACAGCGGCTCCTCTATGACCACGGTCCTTCCAAAGCGTATAATGACATAATGTCGGCTCGAGTCCTGTCGAGAGCAACGATTTTGAAGCCCAACCACCAGAGAAACAACGTAATTACGACTCGCTAGCTGTAGAGAACGAAGAGTCCACGGCTAGGTCATGAAAATTGACAGCGCCGCAGCTCATAATACCCGGTGTCCACAGCTTAAAGGTCTGGACAAACGACAGGCTGCCAGCTCGGAGACTTGAGAAAATAAAGCTAGTGATTCTACCACTGACATGCTGACAAGCCCAGGCTGTGATTGATAGTATGCTCAATGACTAACGAGAACTTATCTCGGATAGTGCGTGTATGGTTCGCTTTTGGACAATCCTTAGCAGAGCGAAGGTATATAGATTCGACAAACAAAGCTCCCCCTTTGAAGCATGAGAATAATCGTAGTATGTTAACGAAATGGAAATCAAAACAATGCAACCCCGGAATAGGTCGCAGCGCAAGGAAGTCCTCTCTCAACGACCTCATTTGTGCGAACGAAGCTGCCTGTATTTGGCTGCGTTCTCTTATGCCTTCAGTCATCGCGTACAAATATACCCTCAATCTTTGTGTTTATAGCCATCCCAGCCTTTTGCAACAATCTGCGCACATCTTTCGAGCATGCATGGCAATCTCCTCCACGAAGAGGCCAATTCTCCTCATTGTAGTGGTATTTTAGCGTAATTCCTTCGAGCAAAGTCGACTCATGGCGGGTCGCGAGCTTCACGTTTTTCAAGTCCCCTATGTGCCGAACAAAATCCAGTTTCTCACCCCACATTGGCTTCAGTCGTCAGATTGCGCTGACGCTCAATATATACGGGGGGTAGATCCATCTCCCACTATATCTTGTCGCTACTACGTACATTTTCCCTATATGTGTAGAGTCTCTGCATATCTTCGAATGCGACTGGCGTCACATCTTATAGGCCGACTTTGACATCGATAAATTTAATCATGTCAAAGTAATTCGGTTGCGTTTTTTCGTAGATCTCCAAAGAGTTTTGCAAGGGACCAGCCGCCAGGAAGAAAGATGTTCTTCGAGTATTACACCTCCTGACCCTCCTCGTAAGCCTGCTTGCAGGTTGCCAGGAATTGGACTCCCGGAATATGGTTGGGATACTCGTTCTTACTCCAATCGTGTTTACATGCATAGCCCAATCGTCGACGCCAGCTGATGAAGTGGTTGACTCCCTTCTGGATCTAATTTGACCTTGGCTCCGGGCGATTTCGTTGACGCCGGCCTCAGGTGGATCTCGCCAGGCAGAAGCACATACTCCGTAACCTGACTCCGGATCTCTAAAGGTAATGAGAAGAACTCAAGTCGCTCTTGACCGTTGGGCTCTGATGATTCTAACGCCTTTCCATGAGCTTGAGCCATGTCGCACAGTTGTGAGACCTGTACGCTATTTTTCTTGGGCGCAAGCCTTTTGAACCTGCACAGGATGAGTGTGCCAGGGGTGTCAAGGTGTTCGTAAAGGACAGGCCGAGGTAGCACAGAGTACCGAAGGAGGCGAACCTGTCGGACAACTGTGATGTATGCCAATAGATTGCCCCAACAAAAGTGCCGGGGTGTGTAGGTGTGGTATTCTCATCGTGTATGAGATGATAAGATCGTTCCTGGTTTGTTCAGCTGTCTGGGACATCGCTAAGAATCTTTTGCGGCTTGTACTGCTGAGGAGGGTTGCGGAATTTTGAGATTGCAGACGATCGAAGGACAGAAGCCAATTTTTGGCAAGCGCTCGGGCATCCATATGCAGCGTATCAAGGCAAGAGCGCTGATAAAACGGGCGCCAGATCCACTCAAAAAACCGCCTTACGCTGGCAAAGTGGCCCTAAAGTCTGCTCTCATGAATTCGTCCAAAATGTGCGTCCTCTGCTCGCCTGGATTCGATCAGTGAAGGAACGATGGTGCTTCCAAGCTTCAATGCGAGCTGGCAACGCGTTCATTCGACGGCATGCAGTTCTGTAATGGTTTCACTCAACCCTCTCCCGAGCCTCGCGCCTCCCCCAAACCTCGTCCGCTCCCCTCTTGCCCTTTGTCTCTGGTACCCACCAGGCAATGAAGCCTCCCAGAACCAATGCTACTCCAGCAAATACGTAGTAGATTCTGCCTCTCTCACCCATGGCCTTGTTCAGGATTGGGAAGAACTGCGAAACAATGAAGGTAGCAATCCAGTTGGCCGCCAGAGCCCAACTCTGGGTTGCGCCGACGGCTTCAGGTCCGACGAGCTCGTTAGCAAGGATGAAGGGTACAGGACCAAGACCGACAGCGAATGAAGCGACAAATGACAGGGTGGCTATAGCAGCCAGAATCTTAACGCCTTCCCCAAGTCCTACAGCAAGTAAAATGGCACTGGTACCCATGCCAGCTATACTGAGAAGGATACAGGTCTTCCGACCTATTTTGTCGGATAGCGGCGCGCAAAGGGTGGTGATGAAGAGGTTAAGAGCAGAAACAGCAACTGTGATCAGAGCCGCGGTTGTTGGTAGCAGAGCCGAGAGCAGGCTAACGGAATACATGACGATGCTGTTGATACCAGTCAATTGTTGTGCGCCCATTACCTAGAGAAAAGACGTTGGTCAGCACCTGTTCGCAAGTATTGATTATGAGGCAAGCCGTGGAGAATAAAAGCCCGAATTTTTCGAGATGTGGAGGGTAGCTACCCGAAAATCGGACGTAATTGCGACAGAGTACAACTTACCGCAACGACTGCGATGACAGCAGGTCTGTAGCTCGGGTGCATAAAGGCGCTGAAGATACCCACCGATTGTGACGACGCGTCGGGATTTTTCCCTGGACGCGTGCCAGCTGGAGCGTTGAGCAAGGACTCTTCTTCCACTGCGCAGGTATTAGTCCAGCTTATCTCGGCATTTAGGATACGCATACATATATCGTCAGGACTACTGTCAACGTTCCACGCTGCACATTCGTCCTCCAAGTCTGCTTTGCGGCCTCTCATCTTTCGCAAAATCTCTCTTGCTCTTTGCGGAGATCTGTGCTCAGCTAACCATTTGGGGCTTTCAGGCACAATGGCCAGACCTAGCAGCTGTACAAGTCCAATACCACTGGCAACAGCTAGTATGATCCTCCACATATTGTCTCTGCTCAAAAAGTAGCCCAGCAATTGAGCAAGCAGTATTCCGACATTGACCATGATCTGGGTCAAGGATCCAAAGAAGCCTTTCTCATTAGGTGGCGCGATCTCTGAGATATAGATTGGTACCACCACAAGAGCTGCACCAGATCCCAACCCCGAGATCCACCTTCCGAAAGATAGGAGGGCGATGCTAGGAGCAAGACTCTCGAAGATGGGTCCGATGATGAAGGAGATTGTAGTGAGGCGCATGGTGAGAAGTCGGCCATATTTGTTGCATAATGGACCCCCTGCGAGAGCTCCTAGGAGGCCACCAAGGGTGTAGATGGAGGATACGACGGCGAATTGGTCGATGTTCATCTGGATGCACTGTGGGAGGCTTGCATGGAGGGTCTTGGCTGTAACGCTCTTCTTCTCGCAGGTGATAACATCTTGCGGTGCGTTAAGCTCCGCCTGTTGGTCTTTAGCATGTATATGATCATATTCGAAGAGGAAGACACCTACTAGATGGAAGCCAAAATGAAGGGGCCCAACGGCGGCAACGAGCAGGATGTAGATTAAGTAAGGTGTTGTGTCACGCAGCAGAGAGCGATGTAGGGCTTCTTCTTGTACCATTGCGTCAGGCTAGGGTATGGATAGGCTACATTGCTGTCAGTAATGTAGGCTCTGGTAGAATTCATGGTCAGGAGGAACGGGGGCTTACCACTACTTTATGCCCACAGCGAGTATATCATATGGAAGCCAGTTACCTTGAAGGTGGTATAGTGTTGAAAGCTTTGGAGGAAGTTGCAAGCTGTTAGTTAAATTATGCACCTCCCGTGCCTCCCCCCCGAAGCCTTCGCGACCCCCGCAACGAGGCCTCCAGCATTGCGGCAAAATGCAGAAAAACGCGGGTCAACCGAACTCACTCTCATCGCACATTGCTTCTGATTTACATTATCTCAGGTCGATTGGTTATCTGTGGGCAATGGCAACGGAGTGATCAATGCGTCCGAGGTCGGTTTTCGGCATGTCCTCAAGGACAGCGGGAGCTGATTCCACGACGAGGTAGGCCGGATTGTTGTTTATCTCTGGCCCCCAACTGAGGCCCTATAAGTTTACTATCTAACGCAATATTCATTCAACAGTTTGACTCCCACCTTCTCTCGTCGTTCTGCTTCCATCCCGAACCATAGAGCGACCAAAGCTCTCTACACAGTCAATATCCAGACGCCTAGAAATCACGCGAATATCACAGAGACCAGGGTGGTAGACCTCCAAACGAATACATCGGTCCTCTTCTCGAACGACCCAGCGGTCAGGGAAGTCAAATGGCTGGGAATGGGGAATCAAGTTATTTGGTTAAAAGATGTGAAATTTGGGGCAACAGAGGTCTGGATTGGAGACGCCGATGACGCTGGGAAGAACATCAATACTCTCAAGATGCTGTCACTGCCGGTCAGCAGTCACTGTGCAGGAAGATTCGAAGCCAAGGCTACACACCTTAAGCTGCAAAAGCTGTACAACGAGTACAAAGATATTGCTATCGCGGTCTCATGTCCGGCTACATCGAACGGCAATCCCTACAACCCTCACAAGAGTTCTTCCGCGGGAAGCATAGGCGGAGAAGTGTCTAATGCCATCTGGTATACTACTCTACGGAGAAAAGCCATGCGGAACAGCACGGTGGACACGAGATATATAGTCTCTCCAACCAAGTTCAACAATGCTTTAAGGGGTACGTGCCTAGAATCACCGCTTCGCTCGCCGTTTGGAACTTCCATAGACTTTGATATCTCCACCAGTGGCATCGTCTTCCTCGCCAAAGGCACAGCGCTGGATCCCCCTACTTCCAACGTGTACTACATTCCACTTAAGACATTCACTGAAGTCTCAAGGCCGAGGCCTCAAATCATTAGGGTCAAAGGCTTCAAAGGCAGGTCCTCGAATCCCGTTTTTTCCCCGAATGGGAACTCCGTTGCATTCTTGAAGAAACAGGATTCATCAGATCCAGGTAATCGAAGTCGAGTGATTGTGATAAATAACATTAGAGATTTTCGTGCCCACATGTCTATAAATGATATGCCCACGCAACAGAGTGAGGAAGAATGGCACCTGTCTCCATACAGCGTGGCATGGAGTGAGAATGGTCAAGAGCTCTACGTTGTGGCAGTCGAAGTCGGCATTCGAAAGCTGTACAAGATTCCCGCCGCACTGTCTTCCATTAGACAACCACCGCAGCCAATTACGAGTGAAAGTACCACGCCAGCTGATATCAGGCATCTTCGGATGGTCTTCTCGACGCCAATGGACCCGGTTGATATATCGTCAGCGCGGTACTCGGTCAGCCACTGACGCCGCACAAGCTGGTGAACATTCAACCTTTCTTTGGGAAAAGTTCCAGGCATGTAGTACTTCACAGGATTATCGCCAAGATCATTAACCTCCCCAGAAAGACAGTTGGAATCTAGAATGTCCGGCTTCTACAGCAGCGAGATGGCATCTTACGCCAGGGCCTTTAGGCGAGCGAAGATTTAGTAATGCTGCATGCTAACAGTGCTCGAGCGTTTTCGCCAGCGATCAACAGAGCGAATGGGTGCTGTGTCTCCTTTCGCATAGTGAACCGACCGGTCTTGCAGGTAGATTCTCTGTTGTCAGGCGATGAGCGCGAGTCAACAGCAGGGCTTTTTGTAAGAGCGATGCTCAAAGTATCCTCTTCGAATGTCTGTATAATCATCATTATCTATGTGTAAATATATAGTCATTCATCTTCTTGACATTTGTTTCGGTTCCTGGCACTGTCTTTGCTAATCTCTAGGTGGCAAGAATATGGTGAAATTGCGTGGCAATATGCCGGCCGTCACTCTTTCTATACCTAACATCACTCTTTGTATAGGCTTATCGGCATTGTCCCATCACTCCAGCTAGCGTTCTTCGTGGTTCATGACTTACCTTTACCGAGGACAATCAACACCATTGTGTATCTCCGTGAACACAAAAAGGCATTGACACTCTTCTTGCACAAGACTATTAAGTCCACCATTCGACATTTACTCAGGACAACCTTCGGCAATCTTAAAACATCAATGTCGACATGGCTTCGCAACACTACATCAACCTCAGTGCTAGCGAGATGTCAGTCGTTGCGTCTGCGAAGAAGAATGGTAAAGGGTGGATGTGCAAGGCCTGCAAGCAGAATTTTGGCGACGTTGTGCCACTCGTGACACATCTTCTTACATCCTGCGATGACAAGAACAAGACCTTCGAGACATCAAGTCTCGTCAATGTTTGCGTCCATCTAGACCCCAATGGGTGCCAGAAGATGCTCGAGTCGTACATACGTGTATACGGGGTAGGCCATGCATTCTGTTTCAGACCTCGTGTCTCGATCGATGTATTGACTTCTTCTCAGGTGGACCCTAGAATACAGACTGCCATGGGCGAAGGAACCTCAGTCACAGATAACTCGACAATTGACGATGACGAAACAATGACCGACGACTCTGCGATTGACTCGTCGAACAGAGACTCCAAAGGGAAAGCCCCTGCAGAGCTTGATGCGCCTGATCATGATCTCCTCGGGCATGACCAGAGCTCCCAAGATAGCGGCGGGTCCCAAGAGGGCGCAAATGCAGCTCCCGCGGGCTCAGAATTTGCAGCCACACCTCCTGAATGGCTGTCAGACAAGGACAAAGCCGAGTGGAGGGTACGACAGGATCGTAAGTTAGCACTGAAATCTCCCATTCTTCTAGTTGAATACTGACATCAAAACGCAGAACACACCAAGATGACAGGGCTAAGAGCCATCCACCGCACATTGAAAGATCATACCGACTGGAAAGCTGTGCTGGCAGCATGGAACACCACGTATGCCACACAAGCGGGCTACAACAGCTACAGTGGTGGTAATACCATGGCTACTCGGTAAGTCGAGATAGAATATCCTCCTTATGAAGTGGAACTGACAGGCATGACTGCGCTCTAGTATAAGCAGGGACAAGGGAATCCTCCTTGCGTTGCAAGCCAAGAAACCTGCGAATTGGGATGCGACGCATTGAGGGGAGATTAGAAAATTTGGTTACTGGGCGATAATGATTGCAAGTCCTCAGCGCTCAATATAGAATTTGTCACCTAGACAAATAGAACGAATGGAATAGAATATGATTCCTCGAAGAGAACTGCGAGGGTGGCTATTCCGCATTATCAACGTCTCCATATATAACCCATCTATTCATGAAGTTTGCAATGTTTTGGATTGGTAGAGGGAAGTGCATGTGTTTAGGGTTTCACTGAAAAGATTACGGTGTCTCCAAAAAGCAATGGGATCGTACTGGTTGTTTCGTGAAAGGTGCTAGATATGGGCTGGTGGAAATGAACGGGACATGTGTGCGCTGGTGGCTGAAAAGCTGTTGTTCATTTAATTGCGTGACAAGGAGATGATATCATCGAAAGGGTTTCATGCAGCAATGAAGCTGAGTAATTCACATTTCGTACTTCAAATGAGAATTATCCATGTAGACTAATGGGTAACAAAGAAATTAACCATACATCAATCTCACCCAATCAAGAAGAACTGTCGAGAGTAATCTTCCCATCCAACTTCTCCTCTGCTCTCACCATTGCGGCCGGATCCCCAATCGGAATGCCCTGCCTCTCCTCCTCAATTTGGCGAATCGGACCAGTAAACCACCTTCGTGCCCAAAGGAACCAGCTGCCAAAAGCCCACGCGGCCACAATCCCAACCGCGACAGGCGTGTAGTTCAAAGTCTGGCTGTTCACAGGGTTCAATTCGGGCAAGCAGAAGACAATCGTGATGAACATGACGTATAGAACCGCTACCGCAGCGATTGGGCGCGACGCGAATCCCAGGTTGAATGGCCCCTTGATGCTGTTGAATTGGGAAGGATACATAAGCCCGATGAAGATTGGAAGACCGTAGGATATGTATAGCCCAATCGTAGCGATCGAAGTTGCAGCGGCGAAAGCCACGCTAGAGCCGAGCGATGGAATGGCCAGCAGAAACGCTAGGAATGCAGCCAAGCAGATTGTGCGGATGGGGGCTGCAAACCGCATGTTGACCGAATTGAAGAATCGAGGGAGTCCACCTGTGCTCATTCCGGAGTCAGCATTACCCATCCAAGATGAAAAGTTGAGTAGCAAGAGATTTTTTAGGAGTAATTAGGGGCAAGAACCCATGACCCTACTCCAGAAACATGTCTTGAGACTCCAGAAAGGGTATAAGATAAGGGACTAAAGACTGCGAAAAGTGCCTTACGGTCACGCGCGAAGCCGAACATCATTCGAGAATTAGAGGTCATAGAAAAGAGTCCAGCATGCCATACGCACACAATGACGAGTGTCATCAGTGCAATGGCGCCTTTGTCTCCAAAGACGTCGATGAGGATCTGGGTGACTGGCTGACCAACATCACTGGCGACCGTGGTGTCAAAGTCCTGGATGGAGAAGAGGAGCGCTATCACTAAGAAGAAGCCAAAGACCGCCGACACACCGACGGACATGAGGACGCCCAGAGGTGCATTCCAAGCTGCGTTATGAGTTTCTTCGGACAGATGGGCGGACGCATCGAAGCCTAGGAAGAGTTATTCTAATCATAGTAAAAATAAAGTTGCGTAATAGATATAGTGAAGATCTTCTCCTACCAGTGATAGTGTACTGAGCCATCAAGATGCCGCACACCTAGCACATTTGGGCGTTAGCATTATGCCTTCATGACGGAAGGTGGGGACGGAAAGTTGGGTAGCAAGACATGGCTTGGGACTTAAGACTCCACGATCACACTCCAAAGAAACTTCCCTTCAGCCTCAGGGAGGGGAATAAATAGGGGTAGAAAGACTCCGGAAAGTGTCTTACAGCTACGTATGCTGGGCTTGCCCTGACGCTCCAACCTGGGCTCGGCGTCACACCGGTGCCATCGTAGAACGTAGCGAATACTTCCTTTGCGCTCCGATGGGTTGGCGCTTTAGCGAGCACCGCGATGGCGAAGCAGGATACTCCTACGCTGTGGAGCAGGATCGAGAGATTGTTTAGGTACCGCAGTATCGAGACACCGAAGCTGTTGATGAGAGCATGAGATGTCAAGAGAGCGGCATGAATCCCTATTGTTTTCGCGGCAGTCGGGGTGTACGACGTGTTTACGGTAGCTGTGGTCGATATCAGACCTGCACAGCCGAACGTGATACCGGTGGTCACTGCTACCTGGCCAAGGAAGTTGAACCTGAGACTAGTAGTCAGAATTAAGTGCAAGGACCCAGATATTCAACAGCGAAATGCATATGCTCATATCTATGACAGTATAACGCACCAGCCAGTAATCCAAGACCAAAATGCTGCTTGACCACGAGGAGCCAATATGGCCGCCCAGAAGTAGGGTCCCCCACTGGTTGGAACTGCAGAGACAATCTCTGCCATGCCAAGAGCAACGAACATGGCTACATTGAGCCTACTTAGCGATACTCGAGGGATTACCTCCCGAAGACAACCTACTGAAGAAGCAAACGACGAGCCAGCCAACGGACATGACGCCTGGTCCTCCCGTGGACAAGCCATACTCGAAAAGTCTGAATGTTTCAATGATCAATACTTGTCAATGATGCGCACTTTGAGGACTTCATACGTGGTGATGCCTGTGATTATACTCTGTTATCTGGTCAGCTGCTGGCTTCATCCCAAAATAATCAATCCAATCGGTTCGTAGCTCCGAATCCATCTTTGTTCCTTTTCGACATTCAGCGGGTTGGTAGAGTCCGCCTTCAATTCGTGTCTGCTAACTTGAACATCGGATGAAAACAGTATGCCCAACTTAGAATACTTACAATAATGGAGAATGAGACACCAAAATTGTGTATCAATGACCAATTGCGCGTGAGCTCTTGCTCGTAGCCTAGCTCTGCGAGACGGTTCTCATCATTGGCTTTGACAGATCGTCGAATGATGTTGTCGTCCATTCTACTGGCTTTATATCTCCTGGCTGGAGCTCCGGTGGTGTAATATGCGGGGCTAATGCCGGCTCGCTAGTAGACTGCAGGATGGGCCAAATATTTGTATACAGTTCCTTGCGTAGATTCGATGAAGAAGTCTTTTTCTGTTACTCATAGCACTTGCCTTTAGACTCTGATCGAGCCGTGTCTGACTATCTTCACACTATGTTCACTATCATTAGGGTCTAGATCTGCTGGCGGCGGCGAAATTGGAGCAAGCTTAGAATTTACTGATAACGAGTTGATTGGCTCGTCTATTTACTCCTATTCTGGATTAGCCAATACAAATCTCTCGCCAAAGTCAATTGCCTGTAGTTCTCTACAAACATGGTAGCCAAGTCAGATAACCCTCTCTTAAAGGCGCTGCCGCCAGAGACTGACTACATCTCATACCTTACTCTGCTCGAGTACAACCTTACAGCCGAGCAATTGCCCACGCTACACGACATCTTGCAAGACACAACACTCACTATAAACATTGGCTGGGATCTTGTCCATTTACTCTTACCACTCCTGCCAGCTTCGCAGCAATGCTTGCAAGATGTTGCGCGACTCGGAAACCCACGAGAGGTCGTTCTCAAGGTCACAGAACTGCTGGAAGGTTTGGCGGACGGAGACGAGGAAGATGAGGACGAGGAGGATGAAGAACTCCGAGAAGAAGCTGAGGAAATGAATGAGCTCGAGATACAAGATGCAAAGGCACAAGGACAGGAACCTGGGTCCGACGTGCATCCTGCTCGAAGGTCTACAGAGACAGCAAAACCCCCCTCAAAGGCCCTCAAATTCACCACCCTGATCGAGATGCTTGCCATCCTCCATCCCCGCATCAAAACGAAGTACCCCAGCCGCTTCCTCTCGACTTCCCTGCAAGCTATCCTTCCAGCGTACATGCAAGTAGTAAGACGAATAGAGGCTACAGAAGCTATCTTGGGCTTCATCAAAGACCTGTCTGGTAGCAAGCGTCCAAGACTACCACCCCGCAAGAGCAGCTCCCAGGTACCGACGAGGGCAACGCCAAAATCGGCGCCAGATCCCGAAGGAAGTGATGAGGCTATAGGCGTTGACGAGGCAGCCCTGCAGACCAGGTTGTTTCAGTCTTTCCTGACCTTTATTACGGAGGGGTATATGTCGTCGATGATATTGGATGAGGATGTGCCTGGTATGGCCTGGTCTGGTAGATACCAGGAGAAGCAACATCCAGAGAAGAACATGCCGAGGAGAAGAACATACAGCAGTCTTTTTGTGGAGGAAGAGAATCTGCACCAGCGCGATGCAGTAATTGGCCAGATACTGGTAAGTAGTACGCTCGAGCCTATCATCTATGTGCTGACTTCCTAGGCACTCCTTCGAGATCTCAAGATCAGTGCAGAGGATCTTCTATCCTCCATCATGAAGGCGGACGAAGAGGAGATGGAAGAAGAAGAAGCGCTACCCTCAACAGCGTCCGATGTTCCCTTGTCTAGGACAGGCTCGTTGTACCTCCTGGCAACGATGGCCGCCTCCTGGGCGCTTTTTGATGCCCCAGCTTCACTACCACTTCTACGCCTCGTTCCCGATTTCGCAGCAATAATTGCCACCTCCCTCGGCAATGCGGCCACTGGAAGTACAGGAGCAGAGCCTGAGCCACTGATCGATGCTGTGCTCTTTCTTGGCTTCCTTATTATGAGTGCTGGGCAAGGCATTCCTGTAGACAATGATTCGATGTTCAACAACATACTGCAACGTCTCTCTCTTCTATCCGCGAACATGCCATCCCCTGTTCTACGATACCACGCCCATCTTCTGACCTCTACGATCCTCCATTCGCACCCTTCAGACCATGTGCGCCTGTCATTTATACGAGACACACTCGAGCACTGCCCATATGAAAACCTCAAGGGTAGCGCTGTTGGTTGGCTGAAGGATGAGATCATTGCCACGGACAAGGTCAATCAAAACAGGAAAGAGGGGGATGCAGAGATGTCCATCTTCGCAACACCAGAAGTCTTGACCACACTAGCACCTTTTCTCTTCCCTGATCCCAATAGCCTCATGGAAGGACAATCAACCACCGATGGCTATGCTACGTTTCAAGCTCATCAAGCCTTCTATCTCGCCGTTGTCAACCTGCTTTACCTACTCGTTTCCTCCCCGTCAATGTTCGCTCGTTTGGAAATACAGGCCTTGGTCAAGAATTACGGAGTTGAACAATTCTTAGAAGCTCTATTCGCCAGATCAGGAAACTTCCAGGATAGTATAGCGCGTGGCGAGATTGGATATGGTGATGATGAAAGCAAAGATGAAGGGATCGCAGGTATGAAACTGATGGAGATGTCTGTGGAAGAGGTCAAGCGTGCTATCGCTAAAAAAGGCGTTTCCGATGAGGCTCATGAACGGATGGGAAGTAGCAATTAACGGCTTCATGAGCTGCATGGACTGCGCTGACGGGATGAGAGGCTCATTGATTGGGCTCTACGATTGTTGTCGAGGCCAAGTCTGGCTGTTGTTGGCCTGAATCTGTGTACACCGCAAAGTCAATGAAATCTTGATTATCAGAACTCTGCTCCCACAACCTTGAATTGTGAACGTTCTATCCAATTTTTTTCGTTGCTAGCGATACTCTACAGACAATGATTATCCTCAGTATCAACCCTTTCGTCCCAAAACTCCAAAACTCCAAGACTCACGCCAGTAGAGTACATATTTGCATCCAAATTTAATAAAATAATAAAATCAGTCTTCGAGGTCTCAATAACCTGCAAAAAGCTAAGGAATCACACAATTCACCGAATAGTTATAAATCCAGCATTGAGAATATAGGGCGTAGGATTTAGTTCTAGGTCATGACGACAATTGACATTGACTTTCTCACGCCAGCTTCAACATTCCAACATCACTGAATGAATCCTGCATTTCCCATGCCGCAGTTCTCTTGAACCCTCCACTACCAATTCTTTATAGATCTTTCAATCCTCAATCCAGTATCAATCGACCACCTAAATTTGTTCGCGATCTCCTCGCCCTTCATCCATGGCCAAAAACCCACCCCATCGCCAATAAATAACCCACCCAAACCTCAAAAACCACAACTCTCAACCCACAATCCAGTGCACCTACCCACCAACCCATCACCTACTTCATCATCCACCACCTCCACCATGTCAACCGACCGCCCCACCCCCTCCACCAGCAACACCACCCCCCTCCGCCCCCTCTTCTACACCCTCCTAATAGCCTGCCCCCTCCTCATCATCCTCCCACCCAGAAAACTAGACCTCTACACCTTCACCCTAACAGGCGCCTGGGTATTTTCCTTCAACGGACTCGCCTTCGGGCGGACGAGGACGGGGAATACGGGGGTGATGGGGGTGATGGGGGCGCAGGTGGATGCGGCGAGTGGGGAACAGGAGGGGAGGTTGGAGGTGGGGAAGGGGGATGGAGGAGAAGGGGAGGGTGTGAAGGGGTTGGCGAGGAAGATTTGGATGGGGGATG
>JAABUS010002058.1_pt1 | contig 39909 bp, 45 predicted proteins | sample 5560161 | NCBI WGS metagenome assembly JAABUS01 (sample SAMN10711885, study PRJNA513376) | rock metagenome | isolation source: Antarctica rocks | place: Antarctica: Victoria Land, Trio Nunatak nord | collected 2016-01-04
GTGAGTCTGTGAGTCTGTGAGTCTGTGAGTCTGTGAGTCTTGTTAGCGCAGAGTGGATGTTAAGCGATGCGGGGCACATTTAGTGTGCGAAAGGGATCACAAATCGGGATTCCGCACAATCACCCCATGCTGGACTCTCATCTTCATTTCTTTCCTCCCTCCACAGACTTGCAAGATCTTCTTCAGGTCTTAAGGTCTTCTACGTTCGACGCCGGCCACCTTTTCAACGCTTCAAGACATCGCTACAGGTCGAGCGAGCTCTCGGTCCTGCAAAGCGGGGTTCTTCTTCGGTCGAAAATCTTTCGCCTCGAGCGCACAAAAGTCACAGCCAAAATCAGTTGAAACACCGTCAAGATGGTTAAGTAAGTTTATGCTGTTCTCTTGATATTGTGCCCTTGTAGCCCTTTGCCAGATATTGTCCTGGAGGGGTAACGAGGTCCGAATGCTGAGCATCCCTTTGCTAACTGTTTTGCGCCTTATAGCTTTACCGTTGAGGAGGTAAACACTCACTCAATATCTATCACGTTTCTAACAGGTCCATGACTGACGCAATTCAAGATCCATGATCTCATGGGCAAGCCTGCCAATATCCGAAACATGTCGGTTATTGCCCATGGTAAGATATCTGTTTCCCCCTTTGAGCATGCAGTCTGATGCCTCTTCTTCGTATAGTCGACCACGGAAAATCTACCCTTACCGACTCTCTCGTCCAGCGTGCCGGTATCATTTCCGCGGCAAAGGCCGGTGAAGCACGATTTACAGATACGCGGAAGGATGAGCAGGACCGCTGTATCACCATCAAGTCAACCGCCATTTCCCTGTACGCGCACATGGCAGATGAAGAAGACATCAAGGACATTCCCCAAAAGGTCGATGGAAACGATTTCTTGATTAACCTGATTGATTCGCCAGGCCATGTTGACTTCTCGTCTGAGGTCACCGCTGCTCTCCGAGTTACCGATGGAGCGCTAGTCGTTGTGGATTGTGTTGAGGGTGTCTGCGTTCAGACGGAAACTGTCCTTCGACAAGCACTCGGCGAGCGTATCAAGCCTGTCGTCATTGTCAACAAGGTCGACCGCGCGCTCCTCGAACTCCAAGTCTCAAAGGAGGACTTGTACCAATCATTCTCGCGAACGATTGAGTCGGTCAATGTCGTGATATCCACCTACTTCGACAAAGCGCTCGGTGACGTCCAAGTTCAACCCTACCAGGGAACTGTTGCCTTTGGATCAGGTCTCCATGGGTGGGGTTTTACAGTTCGTCAATTTGCGGTCAAGTACGCCAAGAAATTCGGTGTCGATCGGGCTAAGATGATGGAGCGTCTATGGGTAAGCATCAAAAACAGTATATCCGATAAGCTCAAACTGACATGTAAGACAGGGCGACAACTACTTCAACCCTAAGACCAAGAAATGGACCAAAGTTGGCGAGCACGAGGGCCAACCCCTAGAGCGTGCCTTCAACCAGTTTATCCTTGACCCAATTTTCAAGATATTTGCAGCCATCATGAACTTCAAGAAAGCCGAAATCCCAACGCTTTTATCAAAACTTGAAATCAAGTTGAGCGGCGAAGAGAAAGACCTGGAAGGCAAACAGCTCCTCAAGGTCGTCATGCGAAAGTTTTTGCCGGCTGCAGATGCACTCTTGGAAATGATGATTATCCACTTACCATCCCCTGTTACAGCCCAGAAATACCGGGCCGAAACACTTTACGAAGGACCCTCGGATGACGAGGCCTGTATTGGTATTCGTGATTGTGATCCTAAGGCTCCTCTTATGTTGTACGTTTCAAAGATGGTCCCAACATCTGATAAGGGCCGTTTCTACGCTTTCGGACGTGTTTTCGCCGGTACAGTTCGCTCAGGTTTGAAGGTCCGCATCCAGGGTCCTAATTACACTCCGGGCAAGAAGGACGACTTGTTCATCAAGGCTATCCAGCGTACCATTCTGATGATGGGTCGTAACATTGAGCCAATTGAGGATGTGCCAGCGGGTAACATTCTTGGTTTGGTTGGTGTCGATCAATTCTTGCTTAAGTCTGGTACACTCACCACGTCTGAGACAGCTCACAACCTCAAGGTTATGAAATTCTCTGTTTCCCCTGTCGTGCAGCGATCGGTCGAAGTCAAAAACGCCAATGATCTACCGAAATTGGTCGAAGGTCTCAAGCGTCTATCGAAATCCGATCCCTGCGTACTTGCCTTCATCAACGAGTCCGGCGAGCACATCGTGGCCGGTGCGGGCGAGCTGCATCTGGAAATCTGCTTGAAGGATCTCGAAGAAGACCATGCCGGAGTTCCACTCCGGATCTCGGATCCTGTTGTGTCTTACCGTGAGTCCGTTGGTGCCGAATCAAGCATCACGGCTTTGTCAAAGTCGCCGAACAAGCACAATCGTCTATATATGAAAGCTTGCCCCCTAGATGAGGACGTTGCAAAAGATATCGAAAACGGTAAAATCAGCCCGAGAGATGATTTCAAGGCCCGTGCTCGTGTGCTAGCCGATGACCATGGATGGGATGTTACCGATGCGCGAAAGATTTGGTGTTTTGGTCCCGAAACGACTGGGGCCAACTTGCTTGTTGATCAGACAAAGGCTGTGCAATACCTGAGCGAAATAAAGGACTCTGTTGTCTCTGGTTTCCAGTGGGCAACAAAGGAAGGTCCTGTCGCTGAGGAGCCAATGCGTTCGGTTCGCTTCAACATCTTGGATGTCACTCTTCATGCAGACGCTATTCACCGTGGTGGCGGACAGGTCATCCCAACCGCTCGCCGTGTGCTCTACGCAGCGGCTCTTCTTGCCGACCCAGGTATCCTTGAGCCTATTTACTTGGTCGAGATCCAGGTTCCTGAGCAGGCCATGGGTGGTATTTATGGTGTACTGACCCGAAGAAGAGGTCACGTCTTCTCTGAAGAGCAGCGCCCAGGAACACCGCTCTTTAACTGCAAGGCCTACCTCCCTGTCAACGAATCCTTCGGTTTCACTGCTGACCTACGTTCGCACACTGGCGGTCAGGCCTTCCCTCAAATGGTGTTTGACCACTGGCAGATCCTGCCCGGTGGCTCGCCTCTCGACCCAACGACGAAACCCGGTCAAATTGTGCAGACAATGCGGAAGAGAAAGGGTCTCAAGGAAATTGTGCCTGGTGTTGACAATGTGAGTTTTGTGTCTCTGCAACCTAACCAGATGCACCACTGACGCCTTGACAGTACTATGACAAGCTATGAACGCAGCCGCCGTTCATTAACGACAAATTTCCAAATTGGGGCCGGGCTGATGTATCTGATATGGCATCTTTGTATCTTACTCAAGCACAAGACCATTCATGAGACAAGAGAGAATAAGAGAATCATGTACACGGCTAGTTAGCGACAGGAGGCAAAACGATGCAGATTGATGGGTTTTACTCTTTACTTTTTCTTCGATGCCAATGTCTGTCCATTCAGTAGAAAGAGGGATAGAATAGAAGTTTACCATCGCGCTCGCTGATTGGCACTGTGATATGCCTCCCTACACTGGGTGAACAATAGCCTTAATGTGTATGTATGATAGTTGTCCACACTGTCTTATTTCGAAACTTCCCTCATGTTTGGTTCCCAGACCCTAAGCGGGATAGGTAAGGTCTGCAAATCTCGGATTAATAATTTTCCATCGCGACTCAGCCTTATCAAGGCTGAAACAGAGCAAAGATTGTTCCTCAGTAAAGTCATGAAACCAATTGCTCACTCAACAAGACGCGCTTATTCACTTTCTAGCCTTTGAGCGTTTGTGATCTGTTTGGGCCGTTTCTATACCGCTCACTTCTCAGAGCTGTTATTCTGTTCCGCAAGATGATCATCTCCGAGGAAGAAGCAGCAGAGTTAAAAACCTGGGTCGTGAAGAAGCTGGAAGATATGTACGTGCTTTCTGAGCACTGGATGCTTATGTCGCCCAGCATGCCAGACTGTTTCACTTGTATCCGTCTTACTGACTGCAATATCTCATTCAGCTCCGATGCTGACTCGGACGTCTTGGCCGACTACGTCCTGGCTCTAGTGCGCGCAGACACGCCTGAGCCAGAGTTGAGGATCAACGCAATTGAGAACCTAGAGGACTTCCTTAAGCCAAGTACGCTGCTCTGCTATGTTGTTGATGATCTGTCGAGCTCTAACGGGATGCTAATCTAAGCTCTCGCCTCCTTCAGACACTGCAGCTTTCGTTGATTCTGTCTTCGTGGCTATCCATACCAGATCATATAAGCCGGGTTATGTTCCATCACAAACATCGCCTCTTGCGAGTCCCGCCTTTGCTGCTCCTTCCGGGCCTGTCGGCGCATACCCTCACATGGGTGCAGGAGGTGGCTATCCTGAAGGGATACCGCAATCACGGAAACGCTCTTACAATGATCGGATGGAGGATGAAAGTGCGAGTGACCCACATTATGGACGAAGCGAAAGGCAGATAAAGCAAGTGCGGAGAGGTGGCAGAGGGAGTGAGAGGGGCGGGCCCTACGGTCGACCAGGTTCAAGAGGCGGATCGCACATATCTGGAAGTCCACCTGGTCAATTACCGCAGCATCCTCTAGGTTTTCCAAGAATGCCCTTACCGCCGCCTGGTCTACCGTTTGACCCTAACGATCCTATGATGGCTATGATGACTTTGCAAGCAATGGGACTTCCACCACTACCAGGCATGCCTTCAGTCCCTCCAGTTCCCTTGCCAAGTGGCTATGGCTCGTATGGAGAACAACATTCGCCAGGTTCCGATTTACCCATGAAGAACAAGATCAGTGCCAGGTGCAGGGACTACGATACTAAAGGCTTCTGCGCGAGGGGGAACTTATGTCCTTTCGAGCATGGCAACGACCATATGGTAGTACCTGGTCAAGACGGTAAGCGAGAAGTACTATGGAAGCGAGCAATACTAATATCGATCAGAGTATGACCCCAAAAATTCGATGCTCGATATTCAAAGGCCATCTCCTACTACCAATGGACACAGCATTTCTGACATGTCTCGCAGCGACGGGCGTGGTCGAGGCAGAGGTAGAGGGGACCGCGGCAGCTACATGCCTCCACGACGCAATCGCGCCGAATTCTCCTTTAGTGGTCCTAATCACGACCGTTCCGTTACTACAATAGTTGTTGAGCAGATACCAGAAGAGAAATTCGACGAGCAATCGGTGCAGGATTTCTTCTCCGAATTTGGGAAGATCCAAAACGTTACTATGCAAGCCTACAAACGCCTAGCTTTGGTTCAGTACGACGATTACTCGGCGGCTCGGAGAGCATATGACAGCCCCAAGGTCATTTTCGACAATCGTTTTGTCAAGGTCTACTGGTACAAGCCTGACAGTGCGCAATCTACACCAAAAACTGGCACATTTCCTGCCATCTCTTCTACCGTAATCAGAGAGGAGGACCAGCCATTTAACAAGGATAAATTTGAGCGCAACGCCCTGGCGGCGCAAAAGAGACTAGAAGAGAAAAAGGCACTACTTAAAGACGCAGAAACTAAAAGACAAGCGCTAGAAAAGCAAAAGGAAGAGCTCGCGCGACGGCAAGCAGATGAGAACAAAAAGCTTTTAGCAAAGTTGGCGGCGAAGGGGAAAGCAGGAAGCATGAGTCCGGACGCCCTCAGCGACGCAGCAAATGGCCACAAAGCCAACGGCGCAAATGGCGCAGACGATAGTAATGTGAGCGCACAAACCAAAGCATTAAGAGCACAAGTCGCAGCTCTTGAAGCCGAGGCGAAGAGCCTAGGCCTCGACACCGCATTATCAGACGATCCATATCCGCCACGAGGGCGCGGAAGAGGAAGAGGACGAGGATCGTATCGGGGCTGGGAGGGGTTTGCCGGGGCATCCTCGTTCCGGGGTAGTCCAAGAGGTAGAGGAACTTTAAGAGGCAGAGGAGGCGGTGTGTATAAACTGGATAACCGAACGAAGAAGGTGGGGGTGAGTGGGACGGAATCTACGGGGGAGAAGGATGAGGGACTGAGGCAGTATTTACTTGTAAGTATTATTCGTCACCCCCAACGCAATCGTTGCAACGCCACTTGGACCGTAGCTGACAGGGGCAAAACTACAGGGCATCGGCGAATACGAATCAATTACCCCTCACCCCGACCGCCCAGAAACCACACAAGTCATAACCTTCAAAGACCGCTTTACGGCCGAGAAGTTCATGTTCGGCACCAAAGACATTCCATCAGTCGGCAAATTGGAGTTCGAATGGGTGAACACGCCGCTGCCTCCTGTGAAGGTAGTGAAGAAGGAGGATAGGGATACAGGGATGGTAGGGGCTAGTGCAGATGGTGATAATAGCGTGGATAAGGAGGCGGGGTTGGGGATAGGAGGCGCCGAGGTCGACTATGATGTCGCGGAGGAGGATGATCGGTGGATGGTCGAGTGATTGGGGGGGATGTTGGGGTAGTGGACCGGGCGGGTAAGAATTGGAGATTAATTGACATGCCTATCTCTATGCATAGTCGGCTCAAGAGCTCTATGTGCTTGACAGATGATTTCTTCGAGTCAGGATATACGACATTATTAGGAGACGGAGATCCTTCAAATACCAGGAAAGATGTCGTTGTAGGTGTCATCAAAGATCATGTTGGCTGGGCAACTGTACGGTTTTATGAATATTCCAAACCCCCTTGTGATGTTCCTCAGGGCATAATACGACGCTCCTATCTTTCTGTCCGAACCACTACTCTTTCCCTCGTCTTCAAAATCCCAGCCCAATGCCCCGAAGAAGTCGTACAATCCACTATTCGTACAACAATGTGCTGAAATTTCAAAAACCTCTTTCATATATGAGAAAAAAGGCCTGGGAGAACAGTATAAGAGAGCAGAGCATACAAGCAGGACACAGTAGAAAATAAGAATGTAATTTCTGGCAAAAGTCATTTTGTTAGATGTGAAGAATCGCGGAAGTCCGAGTCCTTGGTTTCCAAGTCTTTGTAAGCATCGATTCATCGATACGTATAATTCGATCTGTTGGGGTTCGAAGTAGGTTGGAACGTGAAAGTAGATGAAGCAATCGTGCGTACTTTTTTTCCATCGAAGCTTTGATCGCGCAGCCTCTATTTTGCCATATTTCCAATTCGTCAACGCCTTGAGATCCCTCGAAGCATAATTCGACGACTCGCATGAATATGGGTGGATTATCCTAAGTATGAAGGATGTCTTGTATAAGCCTCGTCTACTTACATTCTCAGCTACCTTATCTTGAAGCTAACTTTTATGTCTCCCAATCTTGTAATTGGATGTCCCTATTCGCTTTTCAATCTAATGATAACATTGCTATCTCAGAATTTCTCCTGCGCTGGCCTCATATCTGTTCACGTTGTCAGCCTCACGACCGAGGACCCATAATGAACCAAAAAGGCTTACCCAATTCATGCGTCCACAGCTCAGGCCCCTGCTCGCTCAACCACAAATACGTCCTCCCCACCGCCTCCGCACTCATCGTCTTCCCCGTCTTTTGCGCCTCGCCATACTCGTCCTTTATCCCCCCGTTCGCAATCGTATGCACTACATGCACTCCCTGCGCACTATACTCCTTTGCCAAACTCTGCGCCAGCATTCTCACCCCACTTCTCCCAGCTCCGTACGCTGCGAATTGTGGGTTCGATCGCATGGCGCCGAGTGCGCCGGTGAAGATGATTGTGCCTTTCTTTGAGCCGCCGTCAGCGAAGGCGCTAGAGCCGTGATGCTCGAAGAGCATTTTGAGGGCTTCCTGCGAGAAGGCCATGGCGCCACCAACGTAGGAGGTTAGGCTGTCTGTGAATTCGGCATGGGTTTCTTCAAGAAAAGGTTTCTTGGAGGAGTGTTTAACGCTGAAGATTGCAAGTTTCAACTTCAAATCCTTGAACGATTTATGTGTGCTGATGGCTGAGAAGGCTTTGGAGAGAGATGTGGGTGAGGTGTCAGTGGGGAAGGTTTCGATGGTGGAGTTGGGGGCGGAGGAGCTAAGAGAGTGGGCGAGAGAAGAGAGATTCTCGGGGTTTCGGGCAAGGAGGGCAACGGCGAGGTTGCCATGGGAAGGGTGGGCGAGTATGCGTGCTATACCGGCGCCCTGCAGGTAGGAGAAGCCATTAGATATCAGATTTACAAGGATCGAGGGGAGCGTACTGTGGTTGGGCCGGCGCCGATAAGAATTGCGAGACCCGATGGAGCCATTCTGGTTTTCGTATTTTGTATGCTGAAATGGCAGAGGTTCGAGCAACCCTTATCCTCCTTCCAGAGTCAACTTGAGAATCGAATTTGCAACCTGGTGAACTTTTCAGAGACATGACGTTTATGTAACGTCATTGCATAACTTTGATTTTTTGCACAATCGTATTCTGGTCGACAGCATCGGTTCAGTGGTTGATCCAAGAAGGTAACAACTTTGTTAGTGTTGCGTATATGGAGGCAATTTCTGCGATAATCAACCGCTTTTTAAAGAGCGTTAATTTCTTGAGACTGAGTTGATTCCCGATATCCTCCGGGATTCCACCTGATGAGCCCATCTGTAGACTACCCACGAGGGACGAATACCTAGGCCTACTCGAAAGTCGTCGTCGCCGTCGCTTCACCCGGGAAGTTGTTCCATGCCCCGTAGACCGTTAAGGGAGTTACGTAGGCGAATCATCAAGGCCTGTTGCGCCTCGTGGAGCTCATGGAGCTCATGAAAGGCAGAATAGGCCGGTTTATGCATTACTATGCAACCGCGATGCTTATTTCTCAAGAGCCAACGAGGATCTATTAGCATAAGAGGTTCCGTGAATATGAAAATAGCCGTAATGAAGATAGCGATGTCCCCTCGTACAGGCTGGAAGTTTATTTAGACCATACCTAGCAATATCTCCGCGTTGCTCCGAACAGTATGGCCACGATTGTGCATTCAGATACTCTGCCATGAAGACTCTTGTACTAGGCTCGGACGGTATCATACCATGACTCTGCCGGATAATATCTTGTTCCTTGTTAAAGTACCAGACAGCATGCTCGTAATTGCCTTGAATGACGGGGGAGTTGGCCGACAATGACTTCTAGCAACCTGTATAATAACCTCACCAACTGTCCCGAGCAAGGACTTAGTGTTGATTGTACAAATATTCCATTCTTACGCTCCTGGCATTATGGAAGCTCTCTGAATGGCATGCGGCGTGATGTTCCAAGAGCAGCTCCACAATATCCTCGTAGCCACGTACCTTTGACCAAAATACCGCCGTCTGTGCTATCTCATTGCCTATATCCGAGTCCGCACCCGCCTTCAGCAAGAGCTCGGTCATCTTATAGCCGCCATAGTAGGCAGCTGACTGCACTATAGGAGCATGGGCCCGACCACCACGCAAGTCGACGTCAAGTTTTGGCTCCCCAACGAGCATCGTCCGGACGATTAGGGTAAGGCCAATTCAACAAGCGTAATACAACGGTTCTATCTGTAGGTGATTTACAGCCTAAAAATATTTGGAGTCAGCGTTGCTATTCCAGAATCGAACGGTGAGTCATGAAGCACGGTTGTAGCGCATGTATTCATGGAACGTGTCACAAAACGTATCATTGCACCTTGGTTGAGAAGTTTTGCTTTAATCCAAGCACAGTAAGACCCTCCATTTGGCAACTCTGACGTGGCAAAAAAGGCTCGTATTTGTTGTTGAACTTCCCGGCTAAATTCTTGCCAAGGTGATTGACATGAGCATCCCAGCTCCAGGTGGCGTAAACAAGCAAAGGCCAGTCGTCGGAATCCCTCCTCAAAACCCAAAAGGAACTCTGCTTCACTGCAATGAACCTAAGATATTGACAGGTTCATGCAAAGCCTATTGTCCAATCCTTTGATACAAGGCTTCTAATCTCTTCGACTGCAGAAGACGTCAGGACTGTCTTGCCGGCACCAGAATTTCCTGAGGCATAGAACCGTTCTAAGAGGGCCATCTTTCCATCTTTCGAACTCTCCATGGAAAAACCATGTCCCCGTGCCTTCTTGGTGTGCGTCACAAGCTTTGCATCAGGGTCAACCGGAGCAATCCAGTTGGCAATCTTTCCACCTTCTTCTCCTAGTGATTCGATTTTCATTGTTCCTAGTCGAGTATTACCTGTTAGGTCAATCTACAGACTTCTTCGTATAAGCTGGTCGTATAACCCATATTGTCGATTAGCATCGCAAAAATGAACCAAGATTTCACACTCTCAAGGCGCGCAACGTGCTCGTTCATTGCGCCTTCGGTGAAAGGCCAAGTGAGTCTCTAAAGAGCAGATTTCAAACCCTTTGCCTTTTGATAGGCCGTTCAATATGTCGTCCACAAACTGCTTTCTGGATTCGAGTATATCTTTGAATTCCTGAGATTGGAAAGCCCTAGGAAGGTCGTCTACTAACGTCTTGTCTGGATGCGTATAAGAAGCCCCATTGCTATAGCCGCCGTGACCTGCATTTGTACCATTTCTATAACACACCTTCAAGGCAAGCAACTCCTCGCACAAACGCTTAATCTCGCTTTTGGCATTCTTTGTAGTCTTGCCAAGCGTATAGACCTGTGATACAGCTTGTGTAATGGCTACTATAGAGACAGTAAGTGAAACAGGATCGGCCATGTCCGCAAGTGGAAGGCAATTGGATTTGTAGAAATCCAGAGCATATATCGCTACATCACGAGCATTTTAAGAAAACTGATAGACACCGGTATCATTTTGCTGTGCTACCCAATCAATCACCCTGTATTTGCGGATCGCGTTAACAATTAAACCCCAAATACCACAGTAGTAACAACTCATCATGACTTCAACAGGTTCGCTTCCATCAGCTCCAAAAGACGCTTCCCCAGCGACGACCGCGACAGTAATTATCTTAATTAGGTGTTTCGGAAGGCCAAAGTGTCCTTGCAGGATGTTAAGCACAATGACGTCAGAACGGAGTTAATCGGCTATTGTCCACAGCTCCAATACAATGCGGGGTTTTTCGACGACGCCCTCAAGTCTATCACTTGCAGTAACACGAGAACCTACTATCTCATATACATGTCAGTAGTGGGCTGAGGACTACAAATGGCATCGAGTCTTGACTGCGCTGTCTGCACTGCTTGCGGCACTCAATTCCTCAACACCAGTGGAACTTACGCGAAAAGCTGCAGGATCTGCGATGTGAGAAAGCCGAGCTGTTGCTCAATGCCTAAGCCAGTTCCGAATCCTACTTTCATATATCCAATAATCCGAGCCCCTCTAAGCTAAATAGATATCCGATTCTACAGGATCCCCGCCAGTTTGTGCCACCCTCAGGCCAAACCTTCACTACCCTCAAAGACCTACGAGCTGGAGAGTATCACAATGTGTGGAAACAGGACGACGACGATAAGCGGATACAGTGTGTGTCGACCGAGCCAAAGGTAGGTAGAGTCGTTGACGACAAGAGAAGACTAGTTTCAATGGAATGTGTGCTTATTTGGGTAGTTCGGGATAGGCCAACGGGCTTTCTTACTTCAAACCAAAAACGGCAATGTTCTCTGGGATCTGATTGCGCTTATTGATGGAGCCACAGTTGAGAAGGCACGCATGAGTCTTCCACACATCGTTACTATGAAAACATCGAACAAAATCTGAACGACGGCAGATCAAGTCATTTGGTGGTCTCTCAGCTATCATCATCTCTCACCCTCACTTCTACACCACAGCCGTGGAATGGGCTCGAGCTTTCAATTGTCTCATATATACGTCTGTCGAAGATGAAAAATGGCTCGAGCCGGACCTTCGCTCCAACCCAAACCACCGTTTCCTCAAGTCTGCAGCACAAGCAATCTTGCCCGATGTGACTGCTGTAAGGGTCGGGGGACACTTTGATGGTAGCTTAGTCCTGCATTGGGATGACAGACTATTTATTGCGGATACTTTCGTCACCGTGCCAGTAAGCGATCCACCTTACCCTCAAGGCCCATTTCATAACCGTTCATCAAGAGGATCTGATAAAAGCAATTTTAGTCGGCCCATACGCCTGACCCGCGACCTCCTGGCCAGACTTCCTATTCATTTATGTGGTCCATCCCGAATATGATACCGCTCCCTGCCAGTAAGATCGCAGATATGTGGAAAGCCCTGATACCCTATGATTTTAAGAGCACACATGGGGCGTTTCCAGGAATGGACGTCCGAGATTCGAACTTGAAAAGCAGAGTTTGGAAGAGTGCGCAAATACAGATCGAAGCGATGGGAGGGCGGCCAGAGATTATATGAACGGCCTCGTATTGCGGCATACTGAGAATAAGACGCCAGGGAAGAAACCTTTCAAAACCATGAGACAGCAATAGCTTCAAAGGCCTATTGGTTGGAAAAATGACGTGTGTACATCTAGGTATTCGCAAAGAACATTGTCTCGAATCTCTTAAATGTCATCATCTCACAGTCGCTTCTATTTCTCACATAATTCTATCACTTAACCTTAAGGACGTTCACAAATCTAAGGTTCTTGCCTCTAGTACTCGCTGAATGCCAATTTCGGCACCCAAAACGTCAAATTTCTTATGGCCTCCTGGGAAGCTCGGGTCTCTGGTATCAATTGCACTCTCCTTACTGACAAGCCAGTTCATCCGGTTCGTGCTATCTGCGAGACATTGTCGATTGTATCTGATCCCTCCGCATATGAAACCCCATTGGACTGTCAGGTGCCGTTTAGTATTGCACAAGCAACGTCAAATTGTTCTGACAGCGCAAATCCCTTCACAGACAAGGACGAATATAAAGTACGTGTTTCTCAGAAATTCTTAACTGTGTTGCCACGATGATGATCATGAACAGTTTATCGATTAATGAATAAGAACGTTATGAAATTCTTTAAGCAAAATTCATGAACGCCAACCTTTTGGTGGAGGTTTGAAGGGAGCAAAGGATCTGCATCGCAAAAGCGAATTTCATCGCAGAATGATTGTCGGTACTAGCCTCTGCAGGCATCTCCGAATTCATTATGCCAGGTTCTACGATCAGAGAATGTTGCAATCTGGAGCAACTGGGGATAGAATGAAATAGTTTCGAAAATCCGACTCGGGTGGTGCTGAACGATCCAGAGCTGTTCTCAGGAAACATCTGAACTGATGGACACGTTACTGTATAGCAATAGACGATGCTTATTAGGTGCTTGTTACCGAGTATATCGGGTTCAGGATCTAGTAATACAGGACGTAGAACTCTCAAGCCGCAAGTTTATCACGAAGCCGTCAAGAAGCTCGGATATCATCGCCGACCCGCTAACACGAGAGTATTTCGTGATTTGGTGAGTTGAAGATGCAAGCGCAATCTCATACAACTTGTTGTGAACGTGGCTTTTGTAAGCAGGATACAGCAGATTTTTAGAAAGGACGTATGCCTTGTTCCGCAGATGGAGTTTTCGGTTGTAACTAGCTAAAGTCCCATTTATTGAGCCAAATCCTGCTATGCGGGATGTGCTTGATACCTCCTGAACTCACAGCAAAATCAATCCTTCTTCGAGCAAGCAGCCCGTGATCTGTTTCAGTGACACGAAAGCCTCCCTTTTCGAAGCGTACAAGCGCACAATCATGACGGTCCCCCTTGCCACCATACCAGGTAAACAATCACCGAATCAGCAATTTCCTTATAGGATCGGCTCAGCCTTCTTCACCCCAAACCTCTGCCCCAGCACAACCCACTGCGCAACTGTGAACGCGAACCTCATCGCCGACGCATCCTTCTCGTGAAACGCCTTTTCCACCAGCCCTTCCACCTTACCCCAGTCAACGAAACCAAGCTGCTCGATATTTGCGCGGGTTATCAGGCGCGAGAGAAGGTTGGAAAGGGGGCCGTTATGGGAGTAGGTTATCGGCGCGGTGAATGGCTAAGGAAGACGGGAGGTCTGTGAGTTGATTGCGTAGAAGGCGGAGAGGTTGAGTGTAGTGGAATAAGGGAGGCGCGGAAGGGTTTGGAGAGTGAAACGAGTGGAAATAGGAAAAGGTGGAAAGGTGGAAAGGTGGAAAATTAGACATTTGAAGATGTGCACGAAACATTTAGTGAAGAAATCAACATGAATGCAAGACAGCTGCAAATTTTCTGCTCGAAAAGACGATTTGGACTCACATGCTTTTTCCGCTTGTAGAGCTCTTCGGTGATAAACGGCTTGCTCGCTTCTCGAAGAATCCACTTCTCAACTACTTCCCCACTTGTTGGGTCGTATCTAATCTTCATGCTTGGCGGGAGGTTGTTGATGTACTCGGTCAGGATATGGTCAAGGAACGGAGGTCGGCCCTCAATAGAGTGCGCCATCTCCATACGGTCTCCCATACAAGTAAGGATCAGATTAGGCAGAATACTCTTGGTCCAAACGTATTGGCTTGTATGCAGTGGGTGCCATTTCGAGTTCATGAGGTCGAGGATGCGTCCATGCGGATTGTCTGCTCTTGACTGTTGGATGTCAAGGTCTCCATAACATTTTGTCCATTCGGCGAAATGGGCAAGCGTTACCGTCCAGAGGCACGAGGAAATAGATGTATCGTTCAGCATTCGCCGAGCTGTTAATGAGCCCTTTGTCACGAAAGCTTGATCAATTCCCTTGTAGCCCGGTTGTGTTTCTTGCTCCTTCACTGCGGTCAATTCCGCTCTTTCTAAATCTGAAATTGTATGCCCATTCCAGGCAGGGTCAGGCTCACGAAAGAAGTCTGGGAGGAAATTTCTATAGCCGCCGAAGTGCTCGTCCGACCCTTCACCTGTGCCTCGATCAGCGATGTCGAGTAGCATCAGTCATTGGAAGGGATCAACACACCAGAGAGAACAACTTTGAAGCCGTTCGCCTGTGGTAACTCTGATAGGGCGTACTTGGCGACAGAGTTAAGATCAGGGTTGTGGTGCTCCGAATGATATACCGCATCTTCGAAATTCTCAGCCAGTGCTTTCTCGTCCATGCGTTTTTGAACCAATGGGAGTCCCAAAAAATCTGCCGTGCGTTGCGCAATAGCTAATAAGGTGTCCTATTAGCATAGTCGAAGATAAAATAGGTCATGTTCAACCCACGCATCTCGTCAAATTCGGTGCCTTCTTCAAACCCAACGCTGAAGCAAGTAAGGTCCTGTTTGGCGCTGCGAAGATCAGTGCCAATTTTCACCCAGTCCTCTTCGACAAGATGCGCAGCCATTCCTGCAATGACTGCGGAATCTATCCCACCACTAAGACACAAACCAACTTTGACGTCTGCGCGAAGTCTATGTCGAACAGCTTCAAGCATCTGTTGCCGCAAGCCCAAGATCATTTCCTGCTCTGTGCGTGTTTCCAAAAGGCGCTATTAGGCTTCGATTAGCCAACTCAGTTCTTCTATGTACTTGCTGGAGATCGACTTACCTTGTCTGGAAAGGTTATATCCCAATACTGCCTTTCCACCATGTAGGAAAAAGATGAGCAAGTCAGGTAGTGACCGGGTTGGATCTTGCAAAGCCGTCAGAACATTGGCTGATAGAAAGTAAAGCATTGTTTGTCTCTAGAATCATTTACCTTGTGGATACCTTTGAAGAGCGTCCTACCGCTGTGGAGCCAACCATCCTCTACGAGGCTCCTAACATCCCACTCGGGCTTCCACCCTAAAGATAGAAAAGCTTTGGCCTCAGAGGCCACAAGGAGCCGATTTTCAGAAACCGTCCAGAAGAGAGGCTTGATTCCGAATCGATCCCTTGCTGCTACGAACATTTGCCTTCTCTCGTCATAAAGACACAGAGCAAACTCTCCACGCAATTTCGACAGGAAATGCAACCCGTATTTGAGGTAAAGTGCTATAACAATTTCGCAGTCACTGTTACCCTTGAATTGGTATGACCCGGCTAGCTCCTCCCTGAGCAGCTCGTGCCCATACAATTCGCCATTAACAACCGCATGGACATTCCTTTGCTCGTTGAGAAAGGGTTGTTCACCGGCCGGCGTCAGATCAGTGATTGCAAGGCGGACGTGACCAAGTGCTAGAACCGAAGTACAATTAGTGCTTGACCGTCGCATCCGGGGGTTGAAGCTATTACCAACACGATTATTCTCACTGATCCATTGGCCGCGAGCATCCGGACCCCGATGCTTGATACTATCGAGGCTTTCATCGAGCGTCCTCGTCAGTTTTTGCAGGTAGATGCTCTTATCAAGCGAGACAGCATTGATGCCGTCCAGAGTGACAACAGCGCTAATTCCACACATCTTGAGGTTGATAGTTATTGAACCTTGAGCTTTATGCTCACCAGCATCAATCACCCTGGCTTTGATGTTTCTAAGTGCTCCCGGTACAGACTTCAAGTCGCCACAGTCAAAGTTACTAGAAGGCACATATGAGAGTAACGAAAGGAAGAGCTATGGACAAATTCAAGAATGAGGGAACTATAAGGTAGGTACTTAATTCACATACGTAGTAAAGCAGCCTTGTTCGTCACGTGGATTCTGCACGTTAAATACTACCTCAGATTGAGCCGACGCCTGTACACGAAGACTAATGAGCTGTCTACCTACCTTGCCGCGCAGGCATCTCCAAGATATACCTTGGAAGGCTCGGACTGATGAGTGTTTGGGTTGAGCGACTCATGTTGCAACAGCACCGCTTCCACTAGTAAAGTACCTTGTCTTACCATGATCCAGCTCGGCTGTACAACATTAGATGAGGGAAGCCGTTGGATCATACAGTTGTGCTGATTTACGATCTGGTGATTGAAATTAAAAAGCTCATCTCAACAGACTTCAGGCATTACATCTCTGCTCTTCGCAGCTTGCCATGTTCTGCCACATCTGATGCATCATCGACCGGTCTGATCTTGAAGTGTCGATGATAGACCTGTGAATCGAAGCTATGCAACGCATGATTCGTCCATCAGCAATCGCTATAGAGTGCAAAGGTTCGCAGTAAGAAGTCAAGAGCATTTAGTCTGTGAAGTCATCGTCGTGAGTGTCTTTTTCCCACTATGTATGAATACACAGTGAATAATGGCAGTGCCCGTGGTCTCGGTCAATGATTTCAGTCGATGATTTAGGGTTCATCGGTAGAATATCAGCCGCTAAGACTCCTCTCCTCCTTGGTAGTTGGTACAGTACATGGTACAGTACACTAACACCGAACCCCTGATCCTGGGCCAGCCTGGCATGTGAATCAGCCTCAATTTCTCCTTAGCGCCTCCACGACTAAGAACGTCAGTGAAGGAAAGAACGACCGACATGGCAACATAAGGTATCTACAAGGATTGTTCTTTGGGTACCTTATTCTTTCAGGATTGGCAAGACCTCAATGTGAATTTGCTGGAAACCCTGGCATTCCTGCTGGCTCGCTTCGAGTGGGTTGGCCCTGGTAGCCAGCGGGCCTCGGAGAGAGATGTTCATGCTCAGGTCCAGTGAGATTGTCACGGCGTACGATGGCCGCTAGCATCTGTGGTCGAAGCAGCAGCGGCAGGGGCAGCGAGGTGTCAGGCATACGGTAGATTTAGTCGGCTCATGCTGATATATAACCGTTGCGGTTACCCGTCATGGACTTGCCTGGCGCATTGAGTGGGCAGTCTCTTACTCCTTCCACGTGGCTGCTTTAAGGTCAAAGCCTGCGGCTGCAATCTCGACTTCACAGCAAAGTCGAATCTTCATTTCCTTGACTTTCCACTTAATTCTGCAATATTCTTCAACTGTAGACAACGCTAGATAAAACATCATAACTCACCGTCAATTGAGCATTTCTCGGTGGTCGTCGTCTAGGTACCGTTGAAGAACTTAACACTGCCATCTTCCACCCCACTAGGCTTGGTGGCTTGAGAATTGGCATACATTCACTGGCTGGCCCTCCCTTCATGTTGGCAACCACAAATCTTGACACACCTGCGCTGCAATACCAAGAAGGGACAAGCCCTACAGTTGATGATGGCTGATGGCAAGTCAAATCAGCAGACGCGTGATGTAGAGGTGTCCATTGCGTCTGGAACAAAGGGTCCAATCAACGCATCGGGCCACCGCCAAGAGCTTGAGCGCAACTTCAGCCTCCTCAGCATTTGCGGTATCGCCATCAGTACTGGAGAATCATGGATTGCTTTGGGAGGCAGTATTGTATGCAGCTTCAACATACTGAGAGGATGGAAAAGTAATCGCTAAGTGAATAGACTGTAGCAATCTACAACCTGGGTCCGCCTGGCGTTATCTATGCTCTGTATGCTGCATGTAGTGGAAAACGTGAGTACTTGGTGCTGAGGGTATACAGGATCGTCGACTCAATCTTCTATTGGCTTGTCGCGGCTTCAGTCGCCGAACTGGCTTCGGCAATGCCTTCCTCTGGGACAGGCAAGTTACTCCTGCCTTTCCACTTCTCAGTATTTCTCAGGGACTTTGCTGATGTCGAAATAGTCTACCATTGGGCTTCGGTTACTGCAGGACGGCATGGTCGCATTTGTGGCTGGTTTGCTGGCTGGTGGAATCTAGCTGCGTGGGTCTTCGGAGCTGCATCCTTAGGCTCGTTCATGGCTCTTCAGACTCTGGCTATGTATTCGATCATTCATCCAGGCTTCAATATGCAAGGCTGGCATATATTCATCAGCTATCTTCTTAGCACCTGGTTATGCTGCCTGATTGTCCTTTACGGCAACCGGGCGTTGCCAATGATCGGAAACTTGGGTGGCATTTTCAGCAGCGTTGGTTTCCTTATATCCATTGTTGTCTGCGTCGTCATGCCACACGTAAAAGGGACGCCCTATGCGTCTAACACTTTTGTTTGGACCAAGATGGAGAATACTACGGGTTGGTCAAGCAGTGCTTTCGTATTCTGTCTTGGAATGCTTAATGGCGCCTTCGCCGTTGGGGCTCCGGATATATCTTCCCATCTTGCAGAAGAGATTCCTAGGTACTGTTACCCCAGAAGCTGTATCACATTGAGATCACCAAACGCAATGTGCATGAGTTGCTGACAATATCGATAGGCCGAGCGTTAACGTACCCAAAGCCGTGTTCGTGCAATACGTCTTCTCCTTCGTCACTGCTGTAGCTTACCTCATGGCTCTGCTCTACTCAACTCCAGACCTTGACGCGGTTCTGGCAAGAGACAGTGTATTCCCTCTTGCTGATATCTACCATCAAGCCACGGGTTCCAAGGCTGCAACCGTGTGCCTCCTTGCTGTGGCTCTGATACCGACGAGTATAGGCTGCATCGGGTGTTTTGCCATCGTTGGTCGCACGTTCTGGACCCTCTCACGCGACAACGCTACGCCGTTCAGCACAATTTTGAGTCAGGTCGGAACAAAAACCAACAACCCTTTCAATGCCATTTTACTATGTGGCGTTCTGACAACCTTGTTGGGTAGCCTTTATCTTGCCTCAGCACGAGCTTTTGACGATCTCGCGGCATCTTTTGTCATTCTGACATCGCTTTCGTACCTTGCAGCGATTTTACCACATCTGCTAAGCGGAAGGTCGAATATAGCACCGGGCTGGTTTTGGATGAAAGGTTTGACAGGCTACCTTGTTAATGCCGTTAGCTGTTTGTATATCGTCGCTTTCGCTGTCATTTTCTGCTTTCCCCCCTCTCTACCGACCACGACTGCGAATATGAACTACTCGAGTCTGATTGTTGGAGGCATATCCCTGTTTGTCGCGACGTTTTGGTATTGGCGAAAAGAGGGGTATAGAGGGCCACAGTACGTTCAGATGAAGACAGAGTTGATATAGAAATATGTTATGTTATCTGATATCTCGCGCTTGTATGTGCATATTATCGAAATGACTGTTCAATGAAAAGATATAAAGAACGAAATCGGCTAAGGAATAGTGTTTTTACATTAGTTTCTTGCATACTTTATCGACTAGTCTCATATGTATTAGAGTGTAGATGATTGAATCACTGTTTATCAGAGATTTTAGACTGAAAGATTTGTTCTGAGAGATTAGAAATCGGCAAATCGAAAACTCTAGCCAGAGGACTTTCTGGGCTCCCAGGGCCGATGTGGGCCAATCTGGGCCCTTGTGCTGGGCTACCAGAGTCATTAACCAACATCTTTATCATTACTGCATCGACAACATCACTATTTTCAGCGTAACTTGACATGCCACCAGCCATACGATGGAGAACCCAGGCAAGAACAACGATAAAAGTAAGATGGAAGACGATGTCGCTCGCCAAATCCAACGCGCCCACTATCAAGAGGGTTACCGCTGGGCTGTAGCAAGGAATTGGCAGTACATATACGAATCAGACTCGGACTCCGAAGACGATGGTCTCCTTACTCCAGTCTCTTTACCATCACCAGCCCAAAACCAGAACCAGGACCCAAACCCTCAGACCACCCAGCAACAGCAACCATCTCTATCGCACAGTCGCACCACCCTGCCTTCCCGCAAGATCAGACCCTATGCTTGCAGAGTGACTAAGTCTATGCGTCTTCAAGGCCCAAATCGTCCCGTAGTCGGTACGTGGGCCGCTGAGGCTGTGGCCTTACATCCTCGGCGGAAAGGTTGGGTGACTTTTCGTGACGGCGGACGTCAAATATCCATGACTTTTGAGCGCTATCTGAGAGAACATATTCGTATCGCTTATGCTCATAGCTTTTCTCAGCTAATCATTCCAGCAGATTTCAGCCGACACATTCTTTTGACCATACAATGGACGACAATTTCTTCCTAACACACACTTGCCTAACACACGACGACCGTCACCAACAGCGCTTGAATGAATCTTGGAAACTTCAAGAAGTGGTGGGGATGTGAGATTGATCGGTTGGACAGGACGTAGTGGAGGGTAAGAGGGCTAGCAGCGCTTCTGCTGGGTCGAGGATTGGGGACTGCACACTCACTGCATCTGCGCAATGTACCTCATACCATGGAGACCATCATGCATGCGTTTAGAATCGTGTTTGGATGGGACGCAAGATGGATACACAGCGCAGGAGTCTACTCATGGAGACTTCAAGACCGACACAAACCAGTCCATATCACTAAATAAAGGTTGGGTGTCAACATATTACACTTGATGGACAGCTTGATTTGAGCAATGTTGTACCAATCATTCTGCGCTAGAAGCGTTGTACGGTGCCTCATCACATGACAGTAGTTTTTTGAGTCCGAGTCAAAACATCTAGAACTAACCCCGCAAGAGTGGCCAAAAATAGAGGGATTGCTGGGGGGAGTACTCGTCCAGGGAGCACTCGTCGAGGGAATACTCCCCACATCCAAAAGGTGAGGGTTCTGGGGGGAGTACTCGTCCAGGCACTCCATTTTTGGGATCTACCTTTGGAGAGTACTCCCTTGGGTAGTACTCCCCCAGCGAGTACTCCGCCCAATTTCGTGGGATCTACCTCTCCAAAGGTAGATCCCAAAAATGAAGGAAAATGCTCATCAGAGAGTACTTGCCAAGGAAGCACTCTTCGAGTGCAGTTATGGGCCAACTCTGAATGCTAGTGCCTCGCTTTTTGAAGGCCGGGACGCAGCCCTATACAGTTGTTGAGGGTCGTCAAAAACAGCGACCGTCATCATACAGTACCCCGCACTACTCGTATGCACGGGGTTTCCGCGCACACTGGGTCTTCATATTTTGATGAGTTGAATCGAAAATTCGAGTCAATACTCGATATCAACATCATGATTCAACTTGAATACTCAATATCAACATCATGACTCGGCTTGAATATTCGATACCAAAATCCTGACCCGAATCAAGTCTTGACGGGCCGAAAACTCGGCTCGACGCGACCAGTCTACGATTTATTCATTGAAATTAGTTCAAGAATTATTCTACATTTATTTAATGATGAATTGTCACGCTAACTCTAGCTTGTATAACAGCAACTTGTTTACCTAAGTCTCACAGCAATTTAAACAGTAACTCGATCATTTCATCGTTTTCATTTTTTCCTAACACTTATCTCTCATTTTTCATATCATCAGCATACTTCTCTGCCAGCATATCTGAACGAGTGAGTTAGCACTTTCATATCAAACGATTGAATATGAACTAAATTTGACTACTCACAAACAGTGGCTTGACAGTGCCCCGGCGGGAGTAAGGGAAATGTTGAGGCGTCTACCACTCGCAACGAGCGAACTCCATATACTTTTCCGGTCATGTCAACAACAGCATCTGAATTTGATGCATTTCCCATGGCGCCTGTAAACAGTTGTCAGCCTCTCCAGTATCAATCGCGAGTCAGTCTTCAAATGGGTTTATCGTACAAGTGGCAACGGCATGATGGATCGGGCCAGTAATCTCTTTAAGCACCTCGAGGATTTGTGCATCTGTTTGTACCGACGGTCCAGGAAAAAATTCAGGGCCAACAGTGATGCCACTCATTTTAGCAATGTCTCGAGCAACTTTGAAACCTTGAATGGCAACTTCTTGATCAGTCGTGGAGAGGAGCCAATTGGGACTGATCAGCGGCGGATCATTCGTATCAGTCGAATTAATGGTGACATTGCCACGAGAAAGAGGGGCTGTAACCGCGATTGTGAAGGATGCATAATCGAAACTATCATTCACTGGCACGTTCGAAGCACCAAGAGGCAATAATTCTAGCTCAGGCCAGTCGGCTGGGAATTTTGCGAGGTCGGCGAGCGCGGCTGCGCTGAAGCTGTTACGAAACGGCTGTGGGACTTTCTCAAATCCTAAGTAGAAAGACTAATCAGACGAAGTCAGAAAACAGAGCGGTAATAATATTGACCAATTATATCTCCTCCTATGTTCGTTAAGGGTCCAGTCTGATTGTTCAGGTAGTCTGATGTCGCTGTGCTTAGGTACGTGGGGTGGCCCAGTTGTTGGTCTGTCGTCACATTGACTCGATAGACTATTCCAAAATATGGCTGGTCCTATTCCGCAGATTAGTGGATGGCGAAGAGTCGCGGATCTCAAATTTTTGACAAACCCATAGGTTCTGACCAACACCTTGCAAATTCGAGAGGACGGGAATACCGAGGGATTGAAGGGTGCTTGTCGGCCCAATACCTGATGCCATTAATATTTGAGGGGATTTGAACTATGATCGAGTAAATCTATCCGCCTTTTGGGTCAATGTCTTGGACTGTACTCACCACGCCGGCAGCTAGAATAACCTCCTTCTTTGCTGATAACACGTAAGAATCTCCATTGGTCATGACTTCAACGCCTGTAGCGGCCTTCCTTTTATCAAACAATATTCTTTTTGCCATTGTGTTATGATAGATTTGCAGAGATGAGGTTGCAATTGCATTCCGTAGGAAAGAAGTCTCGGAGGAACTTCTTGTCTCGTCCTTTGGATCGATAGTTGATGTAAATCGGGAATACCCTATCAAATTACCGCTATTCAGACCTGGAATAGACTTCACACCAAGTGTAATGAACGCATTCTCGATGAATGGTATTATGGGCTGGCGGTAATTGCTGTAGGAGACCTGAAGGGGACCCCCAGTAGGATCGAAAGCTGTGGGGTCATATGACACGTTATCTCCTGGCGGCAGCTTGCTGTAATTTGGAGGTGTAAACGCTGGGCTCTTTTGAAAGAACGGCAAAAGACTTTCGAATGTGAAGCTCTTGTCGTTTACATGATCGGCCCATTGCTGGTAGGCACCCTTATTGCCTCTGTATGATATTCAGTGATGGAATAGAATAGGAAACGGCGCTCGGACCTATGGTATGCCAAGTAATTACGGGCGGAACTACACATCTTTTAGAGATGATGATCTAACAAATAAGATCTGGAAACTAACCCTCCTCCAAGGGTCTTGCCTTGCGTATAATGTAATCGACGTCCATTGAGACCCTGAGTGTGCCGTATTAATAATATGATCCTTCAATATGTTCGTGGAAGCAAGGTATGGATCTTCACCGGTTGGGGTTGGGTGATAAAGCCCCAATCAACAAGAGGCTGGATGTCTGTTACCACATCTGTGGAGTATCGCGTACAGAAAGCTGGGATTTGACTCAGGTTGCCATTATCAATCTCATAGAAGCTTCCAGCTTCGATGACTGCAACAGAGACGCTAGAATTTTCAGCAAGGCGATTGGCGACAGTGAGACCTGAAGTGCCTCCTCCAATAATCTAGATCTTTGTCAGCCTTCGACGTGCATACCAATCAATAAATTTCGGATAATATACCACATAGTCAAACGTTGAATTAACATTCGGAATTCCGAAAGAACTTCCGAGCAATGGAGTCTGCGCCGCTACGGTGATGACAGGTGATTGGAGTATAAGCAAAAGTATGCACGCCCGCTTCCAGAGATATGGGCCAAGCATTGTTTGCCGAAGTTCAAGCCCAAGCTAAGGTAGAAGTTTTTGTGTTTCTACCTCAATGAATGAGAAAAATGAGCGATACAAGCTAAATATGACGGCCAGATTGGCCCTCGGATCAAGAGATGGTGAGATCATATATACCTGCGACAGACGAGCGGGTAAATGGGTAGATCATGGACAGAAAAGGTTGTAGCGTAGATAAGGTATATCCGTACTCGTACCACGTACTCTCGCGGTGCACGGCACAGAAAAATCCCACGTGCCTTTACCGATAAAGTAATTAAATTAAAACAACGTGTCTATAAGGAACACAGTGGGTCCCTGGTTCTTCGTGACCATTGGGACGCAATTTATTAGAATTTTTGAACTACTTACAGGGTGTTGACACCATGGATGGACTATTATATTATAGGGTATTGACAGAGTGGATGGTACATTGCATAAAACGTGGGGCAATCCACCTGTGCTACATAATGACTAATGGTGTCGTCTAGGGGTGATCTGCTGGCTATCTTGCTTTAAAGTCTCTTTGTAATTGTGTCACTCCTCTGGTCAAAACGATAAACAGCTGATATCCATCTACAGAATGACCTTGCAACAAGAATATGACTACGTCGTTGTCGGCGGAGGAACAGCTGGCCTAGTACTTGCAAATCGCCTCACAGAGGATCCACATGTTGAAGTAGCTGTGCTAGAAGCTGGTTCTGATCGTTTGAAAGACCCACGCATTACGACACCAGGATTGACGTCTGCTTTATACGACAATCCCGAGTTTGATTGGATTTTTAGATCTACACCTCAAGTAAGTCAGATTTCGCTTGAAAAGTCCAAGTACATCGAGGGTTGATTTTATTCTTTCTATTCTAGGAGCACCTTTACGGTAAAGTCATCTCGTTCCCACGTGGAAAAACTGTTGGAGGGTCCAGCGCAATCAACATCCTTGGTTTAGTTTATCCGAGCAAGTCAAGTATCGATGCTTGGGGCAAGTTAGGCAATAGTGGCTGGGACTGGGAAACATTGGCTCCTTACTATAGGAAGTTTCAAACATACAACCCGCCATCGGAAGCCTCTAAAGCATCGCTTGGAGTCGACTATATCGACGATTCTATCCAGGGCTCATCAGGTCCAATCAAAAGCTCCTACCCAGATTTTGTGGGCACTCTAGTCAAAGCATGGCCTGAGACTTTCAAAAACCTGGGCTGGAACGTCACTGGTGATCCTATTTCTGGAACATCCATTGGAGGCTTCAGCGGTCCTTACACAGTAGACCCAAAAGAGCGGGTTCGGAGTCACGCCGGGAACGAGTATTATTCCCCTGTTGCTGAAAGGCCAAATCTGCATCTACTAACTGAAGTTATGGTTGAGAAGATTATTCTCAAGGAAGCCAAAGGTGAGAAAGGTGTTACATCTGTCACTGCTACCGGGGTTTATTATATGAAAAATGGACAGCAACATGCTGCCAAAGCTCGCAAAGAAGTAATACTTGCCGCGGGGGTCTTCCAGACACCACAATTGCTGGAGCTTTCTGGTATTGGATCATCACGAATCCTTAACAACCATGGAATCAACGTGATTGTCAATAACCCGAATGTTGGTGAGAATCTCCAAGACCATTGCATGACTGGGATTTGCGTTCAGGTCAAGGACGAGGTCCCAACCGGGGACATGAGAAGAGACCCCGATTTCCTCAAAGCCGCAAAGGAGCTATATGAGAAGCATCGCACGGGCCCGCTGACTGCAGGCTTCCCTTCCTTTGCTTTTATGCCACTAGCTGGGTGGGCTCCCGATTCGGGCGAGCCGATCGCAAAGGTCTTGGACAAGCACCTCAACTATAACTCGCATCCTGAAACCAGGCCATCGCAACAGGAACAATATGCTTGTCTTCGCTCGATCATTGAATCATCCAATGAAGCTTCGATTCAACTTTGTTTGGGTGCTTCGCAGGTTCACTTCGACAAATCGACGTACATCGACGTTTTCAGCGTTACTCAACCTGGAAATTATTTGGCTCTTCTCGTTTCCCTCCCGCATCCTTTCTCGCATGGTTATGTGCATATCAACTCCAACTCTTCCACGGATTTGCCAACTCTCGATCCTCGATTTATGTCCCATCCGCTAGATTCGGAAATTATGGGACGGCACATGATGGCGTTGGAAAAGATCGTCGCCACCGAGCCCATGCTTTCACTCGTTAAGCCCGGTGGCCAGCGCCTTCCACTTGGTTCCGACCTCAGTACACTTGAAAGTGCAAAAGAGCACTGTCGACGTAATTTAAGATCAACCTCGCATCCCTGTGGAACGTGCGCAATGCTACCTCAAGATAAGGGTGGGGTTGTTGACAGCAACTTGAAGGTGTATGGAGTCAAGGGCCTACGAATAGTGGACGCAAGCATTTTTCCTATGGTGCCGAGAGGCAATATCCAGAGCACAGTGTATGCAGTTGCCGAGCGTGTAGCGGATCTCGTGAAAAAAGAATGGCATCTGGAATGTAATTAAGTAGGCTCTGAAGAACCGAGCTTCATGGGATTTTCTTTGCTGTAATATGGCCCATAAAATTGCGGATTAGTTGGAACAGATGCGATATTTCTTGAGGTTAGAGTGCAGCATCAATATCACCCACTATTCAATCTGGTGACCACTAGTGAGGCCATCCGGTCTTTGTATCATCTTGAATTCTGTATTTCTATAGTAGATTCGGTATTAAATCTTGGCTTGCTCATGCAGGGAGCTTGGTTGAATAAATCCATGGCCTATGCGATCGACGGTTCCAATTTCTTCAACTCAATGAGTTTTCAAATTACAGTGCCTCTACCTATAGTACAGGGGCCGATTCTCAGACCACTGCCCAGAAATTCCTGTTCATCAATAATTTCGCGATTAGATTCGACACTGCTCCTGCCAGGACCATGACAGCACTAAATATTGACGCTGAAAGGTAGCCATATCGTGAAATTAACACCCCATTTACTGGCGTTCCGGATAGGCCGCCTAGGCTGCACAATGCAAGAGCCATGCCAATATACGTACCGATGTTACTGGGTTCTGGACATGCTTTACACATCCAATCAGCCTTGCAGACGTGCATGTGTATGGATACGCCGGCACAGAAACTTACCTTCAGCGAGGCAGGGTGAGGCTAAGGACACAACGGCGCCAGCAAAAAAGCCGTACAAGGCAACAAAAACGGTAATTCCTGCGTTGGATTTTGCTGCGGTCCAGCAAAATATCAAGATTGCGGAGCAAGCTGTCATGAAAATGTTGGCGTTGAACCTTCCCACTTTGTCTGCAGCGAATCCTGGAAGCGTTCGGCCGAAAAAAGAAGTGGCGTTCAATATGGCGACTTGATAAAACGCCATCTCTAGCGTCATACCCTGTGCTGTGGCGTAATCGACGATGTAGAATATTGGCGTCCATAGCCCAAAAAGAGTGAGGAAGAAGGATAGAAGTGCAAAAACATACGATCCCGACTTGAAAGCCTCGGGGAGAAAGAATCTATGGCGTCGACGGGGCGCGTGCTCTTCCATTACGATGCAAGCAAAGGCAAGTAATGCGAGCATAATAAAGCCAATGACTCGAAGTGTCCACCCAAAGCCCAAGGACGAGTGGTTGAGAAGGCGATTGAGAGCGATCGGAAATATGACACCGCCTGTTGATGCACCACTGACAACAACCCCCATCGCCCAAGCGCGTTTGGTTGTAAAGTATTGTCCAACCGTAGATACTGTAGGGGTAAAGATCATGCCACAAGCAAACCCCTCAAGAACGCCCTGTGCTAGGATAAATTGAAAGTACTGTGTCGCGAGACTTGCCATCATGACGGAGAATATAAGAATGGCCGAAGCCGGTATCAGCACAGCCTGAAAAGTCAGTAAGGGGCTGATCGAGATCATAAATTTGCTTGCCTTGATGCCATATCGATCCGCCAGTGGCCCGGACAATATACCTCCAAGAAAAAGGAGGAAAACCTGTAGTGAACCGATCCATGATATGTTGCTAGGGGACTCTTTGGTGAGAAATCTAGATTGATAATAAGACTGGAATACTCTATCCCATGGTTTCTGTTAGCTTTCAACAGTGGGTAGCGGATTTCACAAGCATACCCAAAACTGTTCAGGTAGCCAAATGTACATATCAGGGCACAAAAAGCGCCGGAAACGACTAGCCAGGCTTGGATCCCACCATTAGGAGGGGATCGAGGGACGTGAGCGGCAGCCCCTAGGGGTTGGGACTCATTGGCGTGAGCTACAACGGGCTGTGTTTCTTTGTCTTGAGCCATGCGAGAGATCAATCCGGTCAACAACAAGAGTAGCCAAGGTATTGCACATGTGTTCCTTTAACACAATAAGAAGAGGGTTTTTCCTAATCCCCCCCAGGTGCGGCTGGAATTTTCTCAGGAACGCATCATTTCCGAGCCGTATCCGTCCCCCGCACTTTCGCTCCAAGTATTAAGCGATAGCAAACTTGAAACTTGAAAGTTCAAGGCTCCACAAATGTGACCCCAAGTCGATTGGGTATCTCCTGAACCACAGGCAAAACAAGCTTCGGATTACTCCTTGCTTCAATCATGCATGTCATCGGAAATATGATCCATTTCCTGAGCGACATACATACTCCACACTGTTACCGGCTCGGTAAGAACTGAATATGGTAATTACCAGGGCTATCGCCCATGTGTGTGGCGGGAAACAATTGTGGTTGGCAACTTGGCAGGCCATCTCCACCAATATGCAATGCACACTACTAGGCATCATGACGTGTTGACCTCTAACAAGTCAGTAGATTCAAGGTAAACAACACATGTATTAGTACTTACGCGGCGGTGTCGAAGGCCTTACTGTCTGGATAGAGTAAGATGTTCGCGGCGGGACGCGACGGGGACTATGTTGCCGAGAAAGCTTAGTAGAACTACTCGTATCGGCATTGCGCTATTGGGCCTTTCTCTGGGCTAATCTTGCATCAAGAACATTTATCACTTTTCCCATTGCTATTGGTCCAAGTCACTGTGCCGTACGTGCGGGCATAAATTTGTGCATATGATTGTGGCCTGCCTGGCACCATCGAACGAATCTTAGGACAAGCAGAGGCCCAAACGACCGGCGCCGGGATCATTTACGCAGTGGGCGGGCAAAGCTGAACTCAATGAGAAGAAGTGCCGAAACAGGTGGGTGTGCCTCCTGCCTGCCTCATGTTACCCATCAATTTGACGGTGGTTTTCTCCATAGAAGGCATTACTAAGTAAAGTTTACTAGGGCACTTTGATTTCCATGCAATACTGCAGTGGTGTTTTGTTACCATGCAATTTCAACATTGCAGAGGATATTCTGCGTTACAGATAGATCTTTTTTCATTAACAAGAATCTGTTCAGCTTCTTTGCATATGGTATCTGAGAGCTAAAGGAGCTCAATCAAAAGGACCCCTCGAAGTGTGTTGACCGGTCCTCGGTATTTCATTGTAGCTCTGTGAGGATTCATATCCTTGAACGGCAAAGCATTTTAGACACACCCTTTTCATCCCCATGGCACTATTGGTAGATGCGGGCCCCACCGATGTGCACAAAGCTTCCTAGCATTACTGATTAAGGGTGCTGGTTAATTTCAGTTGATTACACAGACACAATTGTTGAAATAGGCCTGTAAAAGCTGCCTCTTGGAAAATCCAGAGTCAGCAAACCTCTGTCCAGCACGGAAACCAAGAGGAATCTTGCGCCTACTCCATACAATATACTGCCTTGACTTGCTGTCGCGCTCACAATGTCTCTAGATGGCCAGAATCAAAACAGAGGCCCTGGTTTACTTGCCATTGAGGTTGTGCTGACGCCAATTGCTCTTCTTGTAACGGTGATTAGAATTGGAGTCCGGAAAATTAATTATCAAACTGGATGGGACGACGCTGCTATAGGCGCGGCAATGGTAAGATCTTATCTATTCATCACATTGTCGACGCATTAGCCCCTTTTCACATGCTTCTTATCCCCAGCTTTCTCCAAACTGCAATGAAGGCTCTCAACGTACTGACACGTTTTGGCACAGATATTCCGGCTTGTCTCATTTTGCTTCACAATGATCAGCCTGAGCGAGGGAAATGGCCGACACCAAAAATATCTCTCGATTGGAGCAGTCATGAATATCCTCAAGTGGACGTGGGCAAACGAAATCTTGATATTCGTTACCGTCTGCCTTATCAAGGTCTCTATATGCCTCTTTATTCTCCGTTTTAAAAGGACTGGCTGGCTCAAGTGGTTCCTCTACGTAATGATGGCTGGTTTGATTATTACCAACGCAAGCTGCATCGTTGTTCTGTTGGCGCAGTGCAGGCCTCTAAATGCATACTGGAATAGAGCCGCTGGTACTTGCTGGGATGTTCGGATTTATAACGGCTTTATTTACGCAGCTGTTGGTATGCTAATCGTGTTAAAGGTTTAAGCCTTCACTAATAGAGTCAATAGGTTATTCAGTCATTACAGACATGATATGCTCTTTCCTTCCACTTATAATACTTTGGAATGTTCGAATCTCGCCTCGCCTCAAATTCGCTGTGTCTGGTCTCATGACCCTTGGGTTGATGTAAGCCCAGCCGTAACATCATTAGAGCCAGAGAGACTAAACAAGGACCCAGAGCATCTGGCTGCGCTGCCGTAAGGGCAGCTTTATCGGCTCAAAATGAGTCAAATGATCTGACCTGTGAGCCGCATATCACCAAAGTTCCCTTTGGTGGAACTCATTCATTGACATTGATAGGGGCTCTTGTAATAGTCGATGATTGGGCCTTGTAAGTCAAAAACATTGGAACCTCAGATTGGTTCCAAGACTAAGCTTAAGTTCAGTTGCGAAGCGGATCTAGGAATCATCGCGGCAAATCTCGCGCTCTCCCAGATGGTTTACCTTTTTATTCGTAATCGACGTCGTCGTCTGAATGATGAACGGGGTACTACAAGAGCCTACCAATATCGTTGGCCATCCTCTCAAAGCTACTCCAGCACGTTAAAGAGAAAAGTATATCGAATATTCCGATCGTCACAAAGCCAAGAACCCGAACCTCAATTCAACGACCAAATACCACTTGGCAGCATAGCTGTCACAAGTCATTAATTATAGTAGTCATGTCCAGATTAAGGTTTCGTCAAAACCTAGACAACGACTTGTTAAAATGAAGACGAAAGAAAACTAGCTTTCTGCTTGTTTAGCCATTGTTCAAACACAATATCTAATTGGCCCAAGCCTTGCAGCCATCGCCCAGTACTGTTGACCACGTGATACTCAACCAAAAATACAGTAGCGTGAGTTGCTTCGAGTTTGTAGCCTCGTACAACTTCGTACAATATACGTCATTTTTATAATTGGATCCTACCGTTATCATGGATTTTGCCTTACACCCATGGAAGAAGCCAAAAGAGAACATGTTTTTTCCCAATGTCTAATGCAGACTACCATGGGAGAAGCGTCCAGCTATCTGCATGCTAGATCACATGAGGGAGGTCAGAGAGCTGGTACTTCTCGGGGAGCACAAAGTATCTCGGAAATCCTTTGAAACTACAAGTTTGCGGGATCTTGAGGACCCTTGGGTTGTTTCTGGCCAATGCAGATGCCGGACCTCGACCAGTGAGCATTATAGTAAAATCCCGTTACTACGGGGCGGCGAAGCAGGTAAGACTATCCTTTATACAAAAATTTCTGTAATAAATACTACGGCTAGTAGTGGCTGGGTATGGCTAACGTAAGAAAACTTGAAAACTACAGGACTTTGACCAAAATCTGGGCTAAATAATCTGAAATACAGGGAGTTCTGTGTATTTTCCCCTATATTGATGTAACGGATTGCTAACACTCTTTCAGAATTTCTTTCCGTTCGAGTTATAAAGAGGTTTTCCCTTATCCGTATGTGTAATATTGGAAATCTGCAGGAGCCTTCCGTTGTAACGAGTCCACTAGTCGGAACTTCCCTACAACGAAGTTTTGCTGTATTCTATGCCAAAATGCGGGGTTTTTTCCTCTCGTCCTTACTACTCGAGCCACTCCTTTGCAGATACTATTGATATGTACGCCATATGGCTTTGGCAATCTGATCTTTCTTTTATTCCGGTTGCAGCGGTGCTTTTTATCGTCACAATCTACGGATACTGCCTGGCGTTTAGATTTCAATATGCTGCTTTCCATATTTTATGTACTCTTGCTGGCTTTATTTGTTATTTTGTTCTATGTTGTAATCTACAATCGATATTTCCACCCGTTGCATTTATTTCCAGGACCATTGTGGGGGTCAGTCACAGATTTTTACCATACGTATCTGTTTTCGACTAGAAAATACCATGAGAAGGTACAAATCCTTCATGAAGAATACGGTCAGTGATAACAGTTCATGGCTACAGAAACCCAAGCTGAAAACCAATATTCAAGGGTCAGTTATTCGGATAGCTCCGAATCTTTTGAGTTTTACCGATCCACTCCTCCTGCCCAAAGTCTACCATCGAGCGGCCGAAAAGACGCCCTTCTACAGTACAGGATTGGCTGGAGAGGCTCCTCCGCTCTTGCAAATAGAGTCACACTCTCAGCATGCAGCAAAGCTGAAAATTATAGCCCCAACTGTCAGCTTATTCAATGCGACTCAAGCTGTTTTCATTTGCTGACTTTTCGTAGTATTCGATGAAAAATCTGAAACTCTTAGAATGTGTCATAGACGAGCGCATTACGATGGTGAACCAAATGCTGAGGTCGGAGCATGCTCTTACAGGCCTCAAAGTCGACCTTTCTGAGTGGACGAGGTGAGATAATATCTAATTAACTTTGGCTACATAGCTATTTACAATTTTGTCCAAACGCATCTTAAGAAAAATCAAACACTGATTTGAAACCATCAGATGGTATGTCTATGACACGATAACTCACCTCATCTATGGCGAGCCAGCTGGCTTTGTGGAAAAGGGTCAAGATATTGATGGGCTCATCGAAGCATGGCACGACATGTTCAGGCTGGGAGGGCTTGTCGCAACCTTACCGTGGCTAGTCCATCCCCTAATAACTTCTTGGCCTTTGAAGAAGTACATAATGCCGCGCAAAGGCCACCGAAAAGGAAGTGGTGCGATAATGTCGGTATGGATTCCCTACATAAACTTTACAACTTTTTGAAATCTTCGTTGAGTCCGCCATAGTCACATGAGAAATTCTTCGAGCGCCGCCTTCAAAACCCTCAGCTCGCACGATCTGGAAACATTTTCGATAGGTATCTCTCCATGCACTGCGTTTTCCTTCTACCATATTGCCTATGCTGATGCTACATAGATTTCGCCAAACCAGACATACCGATGGTAGGACCTTCAGTCCTGCAGAAGCTGAGCACGAATGTTTCCTTTTGACAGTCGCCTCCCAGGACACCACAGCGGCGTTTATCTCTCCACTGATTGGCCACATCGCACAGGATAAACAAGTTTCTACAAAACTCATGGCCGAAATTTGCGAATTGGAGAAACAAGGTCTGTTGAGCTTGCCTGTTGTTCAATATCACGAGACTACGATTATGCCTTATTTCATGGCCTGCGTGCGTGAAACCCTTCGTCTCTGTCCGCCAACTCCAATTATTCTTCCTCGTTATTCTCCTAAGGGGGGCATGGCTATTGATGGAATGTGGGTGCCTGAGACTGCCGAGATTGGCGCCAATCCATACCTCATACATCGTAACAAAGATATGTTTGGAGAAGATGTGGGTGTGTATCGCCCAGAGCGATGGTTGGAAAATCCCGAGCGCACACACTTAATGGATAGATATGATTTTGTGTGGGGTTATGGAAGTCGCAAGTGTGTAGGGAAGAATATCGCTTTGATGGACGGGCAAAAGTTTGTGCTACAGGTATATCAAATTCATTCCTACACTATTACGCAAGTTTTAACAGTTATAGCTCTTCCGTGATTTCAAAATTCAGTTGGCAACGCCAGGAAAGCCGTGGACGACGGAGAATTGGGGGATTAACCTGTACTTTGAACAGTGGGTCAATCTTGACGAGAGGTTCAAGCGCTCTGCTGGAAATTGAATGTATCAAGTACATTTAAGCTACTCAAAATCCTTTTCATTACAATTCCTTTGGGGAGTAAGACTTTATCCCGAGCAAATCATTTAGCTTATCTCCAAGAGACTCTCACGACTCGTTTTAGTAATAGAAGCGGGATGGCGAATAGCTGTTCTACCATTTATCTGAATCAAACGGTGCTTTCTCCAGTAAGAACTAAGATAGGCGTTTCCTGAGAAAAGGCCCCATACCTCGGCACAGTCGGTATTCGAAAGAAACATTGGCCAATCACATATCAATGTACGTACACGCCATAGCGTGGGATGTTATCCTCCTGCCTGCTTTGCCCCAAAACCCCCCCCCCGATCGCTTTACATGAAGTGCTTCAATATTTTCCATTTACTTCTATTTCTGCACATCTGATGGTCACTATGCCAACAAAAACTCTCTTTGAACTGCTACCCCCTTTTCCCAATAATGTTCCCATCGCAAATATTCCCCGACTATCTCTTAATAAGCTTTTTGCTAATGAAAGCTTTGAGTCTGAGAGACTGTATGATGCCTGCAGAACATACGGATTTTTTCATCTGAACTTGGAAGGACCATCAGGAGGCGAGTCGCTTTTGAAAGATGCAGAGGCTATGTACGAACTGGATCGCAGAATCCACAGGCTGGAACAAGTTGAGAAGATGAAATACGCTTACTCGCCACCTTCTCAGCTGTTTGGGTAATTTCAAGATTCCATAAAATACCACTCGGGTGTACATTAAAATGAAGATCATGAGTAGTTATAGGCTAACTCTGTTCCATGTTCCGAGATTCAAACATGCCGGACGCAACAAGATCCCTTCTGGTGCTCCAGACCGCTATGAAGCTTGGACTCTAAGCCAGGACGACATCCTCGGCACGCCGACCGATATTGACGTTCACCCACCCCCAAATCCCGATCTCATCAACTCTGAAAATCAGTTGTTGAGGTCATTCGTTTATCATGCTCACGCCATAGTCCGCCTTGTACTTTCTCACTTAGACTCTCATTTGCACCTCCCCCAAGGTACCCTCGCATCGCTCCAGGAGATCGACCAGCCCTCCGGCACATCTATTCGCCTCCTTCGCTACCTTCCCCAACCTGTTGGAGACCGCCGCACCAGTCTGGTCGGCCACACGGACATTGGTAGCTTAACGGTGCTCTTCAACGTCATTGGTGGACTCCAGGTCCTGCCCCCTGGCTGTGAGAATACGGAAGAATCATGGCTGTACGTGAAGCCCGAGCCTGGCTGCGCGCTGATCAACATGGGAGATGCTATGGTTGAGTGGAGCGGTGGTCTACTCAGGAGCGACCTGCATCGTGTGACATATGCGCCAGGTCAACAAGCTGAGAGCGTAAGATATAGTATCGCATATCTCGTGAGGCCACAGAGGAATGTAGTAATGAGGCCTTTGGAATTTGGGGACGTGATACCGAAGCTCGAAGAGGCGGAATTTGACAGAGAGCAATTGACTGCACTGGAATGGGAACGCAGAAAATCAAAAGCAATTATCGCAGGCGGGGATATCGCTCGAAGTAAGGGTGGTAATGTTGAGCAGAGACGCTATACTATCAGGACGGAAGTATGAGATCCTCCATAGTCGCCACAGCTTGACTGAGAGCTATTGTCAGGGCCAAAGGGCCGCCCTCGTTGCCGATAGACGAGCATTTTTCGTGCTTTTCGGCGTTCTAGGCGCGCAGAAATTTCTGCTGATTGATAAACAACGTCATCGTTGCGATCGAGAGCTGTGGTTATATTACATGACTTGTATCATCTGTTTTTGTCTTCCATTTTAAAGATCTCGAGTCAGAAATTGCACACTCACTCATTCACTTCGTTAGCTCAGTCGTTTAAATAGAGAGAATCTTGGCGTCGATGAGCAGCTTAAGGCCTTCCTAAGCTACTTATTGCCATCGGCTGGCCAATCATCAATATACCTATATTTCAGATTGTTGCGTTCGTTGATGCGTTCGTTTTGTGAGGCCCCTAAGCAATAGCTTGAAAAATCACCACACCAAGCACACTTAATTTTTCACAAATTCGACTTTATCTCTTCAAGTCTCACAAACCTCGCCGTCGCCTCTAAAAACGCATTGCCTTCTCCATCCTCAACTCTCCCACCAGTATAAATCACCCTCCCATCCCCCTCCTCCGCCTCCACCCAAGCTCGACACAGCACCACATTAGGCGCCTTAACCTTCCTAAAAAGCTTGCCCTTAAATTCTGTCGTCACAACCGGCCGCTCACCCACTGTCCGGAACGCCTTGACCGCCATCGCGCTATCCAAAATCGTCATCACGATACCCCCATGCACAATTTCCCCAGGCCCATTCAGCCCCATGCCGAGCGAATACAACACCAGCCATTCGTTTGCACCGGGCTTTTCAAACGACTGCACCGCCCGCAAGCCGCGCTCGTTCCATAGTGTTGAGGAGAATAGACTGTAAGACTCGGAGGAGTTAGTAGAAGATGGGTTGCGCGAGGTGGTGGGGTGGGGGATCAGGTGGGGGGAGGCGAAGAGGGCGCGGCACCAGGCGTGGCGATCGAAGTCCGAGAGGGTTTCTGGTGGCATGTCTGGGCGGTTTGAGGAGAAATGGGAGAAAATTAAAGTAGGAAGGCTAGAATAGTAAATAAGAAGGTAGTTTTAAAATAAAAGAAACAGAAAGAGAAGAGTTTAAGTTTTTTTAAGAGAGATACATTGTTTCTAACATTACAACACACAGCTGCGAAACGAGCTTTAGAGATTTTGTTTTTTTTTCGTTTTTTTTTTCTTCATTAAGTGCATGCAGCCTATGGCTATGGCACTGTCTAGGCGCTGTGTGTGTGCTACGTTACATGTAACCTGGCCAGAGTCGCTGCTTTATATCTTTTCGTTGATCAATCACATCGATAGTTTGTGCATACAAGCGCTCTCGCTCAAATCCTCGCAATCATAGTTTCATTTTCCTTCGTCTCTTTGCATTCTTTATCTGCTCTGCTTTATAATGTCTGCAGTTCAGCAGTAAGTGCTTCGACGTTTGTCTTGCATTGCATATTTCATAGCATTTGTTTGAATTATTCTTTGATAATTGATACAAATAGCTCTTGAAATAGTCATGTCTCATTTTCAGCTGAATAAAGATTGAAAACGTTAGTCTATTGATTTTTCTCAGCTCTTTTAGTGATTTATGACTTAAATTCACATTTGATATGTGCTTTCAATACTGATTTCCCTTTTTGATACTGATGTTTCAAACATTTAATCATTGTAATTTCAACTCTTTGCAAATTTGCTTTTTGACGAAGCTTATGATAATTATGTTCATGTTGTTGATAATTGTTACGAGTGTATCAAGACTGATAAGACTGATAAGACTGAACAAGACTGACTAGTTGAGATCTGATTTAGATCTGACTCAGATTTGACTCAGATATGACTTAACCTCTTTTTCTTTCTCAACACTCTTTTCTTTCATCAACATCTTGTTCATCTACATCACATTCTTTTCATGTCACAAACACATTTCTTTCAAGTCTAGCACAGTCTCTGAACATTACATAAATAAAAGTTCTTGTATCAATCTTCTTCTGTATTCTTAATATTCAGTTATAGTTATTTCTAAAGATCAAGCACTATTAATTCTAATCTTCATTGATTGTATCATTTAAACATAATTCTGACATTATATTAAGAATTCATTAATCACATGATACTGATCTCATTACTCATTCAACATACTCATCTAAACAGAATGAGTTTAAAGAAATTCATTTATCTGATGATTAACGACAATTAAAAGATAAAACAACATTAAAGAATTGAATAAAATCAACAACAAGATTGTTTGAATTGCTAAACTACTTATTGCTTATTAAGTATGCAAAGTTCACTTGATTACAAGAATCATAATAAAGAATCTTCATGAATTGCTCAAGAATCAAATCAATTGATAGATTCAACAATAAAGAATCTTCATTGTTTGCTAAAGAATTAATCAAATCAACAAATAAATCTTATCTTCTTTGTTGAAGATTAAACATCACTTCATACATCTTTCTTCTTTAATTGTCAAGCATCGTCATTCATTTGATTTCTTTTCAAACAAATCTCATCATGTTTAGTCATTCATTTACTGAAGAGCATTCTGAAGAATTTCGAAATCGTTTCTCTCAAATCTTTAATGCTGATTCATCAAAATCATCAAGTGCTGCATCATTTATTCATGAAGATGATGAATCATCTGCTGAAACAATAATACTTCTCATGTTTTATGATATCTGAAAGACTTGAAGTCTAGCTCTTGATGAAGAAACAGATTGACTCTATGAGTTAAATAAACAACAAGAAGACGAAATCAAAAAGTTGAAGACTAAACTTCAAGCTAAAGAAAACACTTCTTCTGATTTCATCTACTTTAAGCGTTCTAGATCTTAAAAAATATCTGATTCTTCACTGTTTACTAATGAAAAGAATTCTATTTAAAAGAATTGATACGAAAAAATTCAGAATAAACTAGAGATCAACGTCAATCTCTTTTCTAATGAATGAGTCAAATTGAGCTATATACATTCTAGATTATTCAATGACACAGCTGAGATCACTCAAGCTAGACATAAACATGACTGTATCAATCTTTATAAGATTGTTGATGATCTTTTGAAAGAGTTAACTCAGTTGTTCAATGACTTGAATAAGAAAGTCAACTTTTGTAGAAAATACTACAACTTGATTCAAGAATTCAAGAAATTCAATGAATTTTATACTCAGTTTCAACATTTATCTTTCTATCTAGACTATCATGAGAAGCAACTGATTGCTGATTTGAAAGATAAAATACATCTTCATCTTCAATTTATTTAAGTAGATTAACTAGTTCAATCTGATTTTCTAAAAGAAATTCATTTCTATCTGATTCATTTGAATAATGATCAACGAGTCATTTGAAAGATCAAAGACAAAATCAAACATGTCAATGATATTTCAAAAACTATTTTTCATAAAGCAACTGTTGTCACTCAGCAGTCATTCAATCATTCGAAGTCTGATCATCTAAAGTCGTATGACGCGATTTTAACTAGCATCAAAGAAGCAAACATTTTAGTCGAAAGCTGTTTTGTATGTCATAAATTAGATCATAGCTCTAAAAAGTGCTTTTGTCATGATGAATTGACACATAGAGACTAAAGTCAGAGACTGAGTTGAAGATCAGATCTGAGTTAGCTCTGAAACTTTATAACTCTGTCAAGACATCGTTTAAACTACGTCATATCTTCGACTTAATATATTATGAGTTATGTCGTGCTTTACTTAACAATGCTTGACAAACTCTTTATAGTCGATCGATTTTCTTGAATTATCAAGAACTTCTTAATAATTAGCTTTATCATAATATATATTCATTCTGTGCCTGCTTAGAATATTACATTGTCATATCATTCTTATAAATCTCGTCTACTCATCTAGTAGATCTGATCATCACAGTTCTAATTATTTTAAACTTTTTTTAGAAATGATGATTTGATATTTAAGCATGACAACAGTAACGTAATTGTAACAGAGTTGAAATGATGATGTCTTGATCTTGTGAGACATCAAATCAGAAAATGAATGTCATATAACGAAATCAGAAAGTGAAGAAGCAGAAGATGAACTCTCTCTTGATATTAATGAACAGCTGACTCACGCAATGCTTCAACATGATGAACTGTGAAAGAAACAGAAGTTAGCAGCTATTCAATCAAAGATTGAGATTTTGCAAGTCGTT
>JAABUS010002059.1_pt1 | contig 39904 bp, 31 predicted proteins | sample 5560161 | NCBI WGS metagenome assembly JAABUS01 (sample SAMN10711885, study PRJNA513376) | rock metagenome | isolation source: Antarctica rocks | place: Antarctica: Victoria Land, Trio Nunatak nord | collected 2016-01-04
GTTCAAATCGCACTGAGTATTGTACGCGATTTCTCTATCAATATCAGTCATGAATAGAGCAAAGACTTCAGTCTGATTCTTCTTTGATTGATTCAGTAGAGTTTTGAACGAAGCTGCATCTATGCTTCGAATCGAGAATGATTCTTTCTTAGTCGTAGTTGAAACAGATCGTTTGAGCATAATAGAAACCTTAGTCTGAATGATAGAAGAGAGCGAAGTTGATCGCGATCAACTTGAGTGCTTTGAATTGAGAGAAATCGGAAAAACCGAAATAGAAGTATTTAATTGATTCGGAAAAACAATGACGTCGTTTCGCATATTCAATAATATTTCGTTTTTGTTCATTCAGAGCTTACTCAATATGACTTCATAATGATTGATATCAGCTATCAGCATTGATACAGTCAATTTCTTATGACTTTCGATGATGAGATTGAGTAGAATTTTATGAGTGATGATCTTCTTAGATATCTTTTCATCATAATCTCTTATTAGCTTCTCTTTTGCCAGAGATATAGATTGAATTTCTAGTTTCTCGCATACTTTATTGACTAGGTTAGCGTGTATGAGCGTATGAACGGCTGAATCACTGTCTATTAGCGAACGAAGGCTGAAGAATTGATTCTGCGAGATGAGATGAGCATCAATTAGAAACGGCTTTTCAAAGTAGTTTTCTTTCGATAGAATTTCATCTAGTTTGCACAAAGATATAATCTCTATTTCTTCGATGACTTTTGAAGAGATGACTAGTTTTTTGAATCGAAATTCGAATCGAAATCGAAGCGATCATATTCATCGTTCACTGCATTGATTCTAGTAGGTCGATCGAAGCACTCTCTAGAGCTATGACCTGATTTATGACATATGAAACAGGTTTCGACTAGAACGTCTGCTTTCTTGACGCTAGTTAAAACCGCGTCGCGCGGCTTTAGATGATCAGGTTTTGAATGATCAACTGACTGAGTAACAACAGCTCTATGAAAGATGATCTTTGACAGGTCGTCGACACGTTTGATGAGATTGACTTTGTGTTACGAAGCGTGTCGACATTGAATAGAGCCTAGTCAATAGGCTCTAGGAATTTCGATATGTGAACAAGAAACAGCGATGTTTCGAATTGAAATATGCTGAAACATTTCATCTATTTGAGTTCTAGCAAACCGGCTACTTCGTTTCTTTGTTCGATCTACTATAGATACAGCTCGAAACTGTCTTCTTCCTTCTGTATTCTTAGTTTCCTAGTTAGAGCTACCTCTATTGATCAAACATTCTATTCAGCTATGCACTATCTCGCTGCAGTGTGGTTAGATTCTAGGCACGAACTCAACACTTTGTTCTTGATTTTTCAAATGACTCGCTGATCATTATTCAAACGAATCAGGTAGAAACGAATCTCTTTGAGGAAATTAAGTTGAACTAATTGATCTATTCAGACGAATCGAAGACGAAGATTTATTTTATCTTTCAGATCGACGATCAGTTGCTTTTCGTGATACTTCAGATAGAAAGATAATCGTTGAAACTGAGTGTAGAACTCGCTGAACTTCTTTGATTCTTGAATCAAGTTGTAGTATTTTCTACGAAAGTTGACTTTCTTATCTGAATCATTGAACAACTCAGCTAGTTCTTTCAAAAGATCATCGACGATCTTATAGAGATTGACACAGTCACGTTTGCATCTAGATTGAGCGACATTAGCTGCGTCATCGAATAATCTGAAATGTACATAGCTCAGTTTGACTCGTTCATTTGAAAAGAGGTCGACGTTGATCTCTAGTTTATTCTGAATTTTGCCGTATCAGTTTTCCCAAGTAGAATTCTTTCCGTCAGTAAATCAGAAAGAATCAGGTATTTTCTGAGATCTAGAACGCTCAGAGTAGATGAAATCAGAAGAAGTGATTTCTTTAGTTTGAAGCCTAGTCTTCAACTCTTTGATTTCGTCGTCTCGTTGATTACTCAGCTTGTTGAGTCGATTCATTTCTCTGTCGAGAGTCATGCATCGAGCCTTTCAGTTTTCGATAGAAACAGAAGATATTACTGTTTCAGCGAATGACTCGTCGTCTTCACTGATGAATGGTTCAGCACTAGAGAGTTTCGATGAATCAGCATCAGAGATTTGAGAGAAACGATTTCGAAATTCTTCGAAACGCTCTTCAGTAGGCGAACGACTAGACATGATGAGATTTGTTTGAAAAGAGGGCCGAACGAATGACGATGCTCGACGGTTGAAGAAGAAAGACGTATAGAATGATGTTTAATCTTCAACAAAGAAGATGAGATTTGTTTGTTGATTGATTGATTCTTGAGCAATTCACGAAGATTCTTTATCGTCGATTCTCTTAATCGAGTTGAACAGCTTATTTTCACTCGTCTGTTTCACAAGAATGAGTTGATTCTCTTGATTGATTTGAACTGTGCGTACTTAGTGAGCGGTAAGTTGTCTAGCGATTCAAACAGCCTCGTCGTTGATTCTATCAAACTCTCTAGTGTTGTTCAGTCTTTCAATTGCATCGATCATCAGGTAAACGAATTTCTTTAGACTCGTTCTGTCTGTATGAGTATGTTGAATGAGTAATGAGATCAGTATCATGTGATTAACGAATTCTTAATATAATGTCAGAATCGTGCCTAGATGAGTCAATCAGCGAAAGTCAGAATTGAATAGTGCTTGATCTTTAGAGATAGCTATAACTGAATATTAAGAATACAGAAGAAGATTGATACAAGAGCTTCTATTTATGTAATGTTCAGAGACTGCGCTAGACTCGAAAGAGATGTGTTTGTGACACGAGAAGAATGTGATGTAGGTAAACAAGATGTTGGTGAAAGAAAAGAATGTTGAGAAAGAAAAAGAGTATTGAGTCATATCTGAGTCATATCTGACTAGCTCGCTGATTAGCTCTAATCATTACGCAGAGAACTCGCTAGCGTTCACTGCGAATTGATTAGAGCTTCAGCCTTGTTCAGCCTTGATACGCTTGTAACACACTGTCGAGAATCTCTGATTTCGCGACTATAATGAATGAACTTTCATCATTATTCTCATCATGTACTTCTGATTGACGATGAGTTGCTGCGTAGAAACGATTCTTTCATAAAAGTTTCAAATATCATTCAGAATCTTTCTTATCACTCAGATGAATGCAACAGTTGTTTTTGTAACATGTTGTTTACAATAACACTTGATGTTTATCTTTCTAATCTTCTTTCGTTGCTGCGAAAGATTTGTCTTGCTTATCATAAGACTTTGACTTGTTCTTGTACTTGTTCTGAGTACAATTCTTGAAGTAATGACTCAGCTTTTTGCATATGTAACATGTCTTGCTCTGTTGAACTGTCTTATCATGAGCGTTCATCAATATTCTTTGAATTGCATCTAACTTCATAGATTGAGAATCATAATATGACTATCGTCGTCTCTTCTTGAACTTTCAACTCAATACTACTGACATAGTCGATTTTTTATCTTTTTTCAGACGTCTCTCATACTGTCTGTTATCAATGATCACTGCTCTGAATATCATTTTCTGCAAGTTAACGAGTTTATTGATTTTAGCAATTTCATTCTTGACTTTCTCTTGCAGTTTCTGATAGAACTAACTGATGAGAGCTGCATCGTCTCATTTCATATTCATTGCAATATGCTGAAAGCTGATTGAATAAGTCGCTGCGAAGATTTTCTGCCGCAGATTGTACAACTGTCGTTTCGCTGTACATTTCTTGTCAATGTCTTCAAATACTCTTCTTAGACATTTCTCAAATGTCTGAGAATCACGAAATATCATGTTGATTTCTTCTTCTCGTTTCTCTGATTTCTTCTGCAGATAATTCATTAGATAGTGATGAAATCATGTAAATGCATTATCTTTTAAATAAATAAATGCAAAGAGTACTTTGTTCTTGATGAACTTGAACTGAAATGAGTGTTGTTTAATGTATAGCTTTATCTGTACTAGATATGCTTTGAGTTTATCTTGATCATCATGATACAAGTTTGATGTTGAAATCTTGATTTTATCTGCGCTGAAGATGCTTGCTTCTTGACTGAACATGACTCATTCTGACTGATTAAACATGATTGAAAGAAATGAACATCTTTGATATCTTGTAAAAGAGTGATGCTCAAAGTGTAATGATTGTTTCTTTAACAACATAAGATATATACAGAGATCAAACAGTAATCACTATTACTAGACTTGAGATCTGAAGATAGCTGAGACAATAATATGTATTAACTACTTACATGAGTTGAGCACGAAGCTTCTATCTAAGAAAACAATCATCGTTATATAAACATAAAAGAATCATGTCAAGTCATTTCTGCTCTGAATGATCACTCTGATCATTTTCGAGCAAGATGAGCAAGATGAGCATCATGCTCATCATGCTCACTGTGATCACTTCTGATTCAAGCGATCAGAGCAATCACTTCAAGATCTTGATTACTCAATGATTATTTAATCATTGCTGTTATATAATCTCATGCGAAAGAGTTCTAACAATTGCGAAGCGAGCGAAGCTTGAAGCGATAGTCATGAAGATGACGTTCAATACTACTTCTACTGTTAATGTATATACTGTGTTTGATGTGAAAGACAAGACTAATGTATGCATTAAACTATTGCATAACAAGATGAACTTGGAAAAAACATGTCAAGATACATGATATCTACTGTTAAACTAATTCAGCAACGCATTTTACATCACGAAGAATTGAATAAATTGAAGATGATGAACGATTCAGATGTTATACAAGAATTCAACAAATTCATGAACGCATTTTCGAATGAAAAAAATGCGATTGATCGAAAGATAGTTAATTCACTAGATTCATCAAATAATGAATCTGATGATATCATTGAGATTGACGACGATGACAAGAAGATGAAATTTAGCAAGAGAAATGATGATGCAGATATGATTGAGAACGAGAACGAGTACGAGAAGAAGTACGAGAAGAAGAAGAAGAATAATGAGATAATAGTGATCTCAGATTAGCAGTAGTAAATGAACAAGCATGAATTTTCTTTCATTAATTACATTATTCTGTTGCATTATCAAACATTCAGATAAATATTAGTAGTACTTCACTTCATATCTTGACGAGTCGAGTCGAGAATTTCAAGTCAATACTCGATCTCAATCTTCTGACTCGACTTAAATACTTGAATTGAATCTTCTGACTCAACTTAAATACTTGAGTCAAGAATTCTGACTTGAATGAAGTCTTGACGAGTCGAGTACTCAACTTGAACTCAAGTACTTGACTCAACGCGATCAGTCTATTTAGAAATAACTATAACTGAATATTAAAAATATAGAAGAAGATTGATACAAAAGCTTCTATTTATGTAATGTTCAGAGACTGCGCTAGACTTGAAAGAAATGTGTTTGTGACATGAAAAGAAGATGATGTAGATGAACAAGATGTTGATGAAAGAAAAGAGTGTTGAGAAAGAAAAAAGATGTTGAGTCATATCTGAGTCAAATCTCGACTAGTTCTAATCATTACGCAGAGTACTCGCTAGCGTGCATTGCGAATTGATTAAAGCTTCAGCCTTGTTTAGTCTTATTGATCTTGATATGCTTGTAACAGAGACTGATGTTGACAAAGAAACAAAACGTTTTTTCAAAACTGCTATTAATTTGACTGTTCATTGCTCATCACGTAGTTGATAATTGACTCGTTGTTTGTTATTCACATCTTAAAGAAAGATCTTGAGCTTATCAAGTGAGCTAAACTCTATGAGGCAAACTGATAACGCATTCTGAAGACAATTATTGATTTTATTCTGAATGTTGTTCATCAGAATGATATTGTCGTAGTTCAGAAAGCTGAATCTTCTAGTGAATTCTGAACAGAAAGAGCTGAAGAGCTTGTTGAGCTGCTTCAGAGTGATGTATTTACAATGACACTTTCAAATCAGATTCTGATCTTCGTAAATTTCTTTCAGATGTTTCAGTAGCTCTGATAGTGATTGATATAGTGAGAAAGCATCAATATGATGCTTTGCATAAATTTGCTGATCAGCATCGTCTTCTAGTCTGAAAATTACATAAACAATATGAATCTTTTCAGTAGAATAATGATTCGCGTTGACATCAAGCTTGTCAGCTATTTTGATGTTTCATGTCTCTTAGATAGAATCATTCGTTTCGATAAAGATGAGTGAATTTGAAAGCTTGATGAACTTGTGATGATCATTCTCATTTTCATTATCAAATAAAGTAGAAGATTTTCGTTGAGAGTGAACTTCTTTCTGATTGACTCATTGATCAGCTGACTGAGTATCTTGACAAAGCATAGATTGATCAGCTTGACGTTGTTTCACTCTGAAGTTTAATCACTCATCTTGTAACTGATTAATCTTTTTCTCTAATTCATTATTTTTATCAAAAGTGACTTCTAGTTGTTTCGCTTTCTTCTTGTGATCATCTTGTACAAAAAGTCAGTGTTCATTGAGTTGTAAAGTCAAGTCTCACTGACTTCAAAGCTCATTCAACATATTGATGATTTCGTTAAGTTGATTGCTGACTCAATGATACAGTTGTTCTTTGATGTTTATGTTTCATGAAATGTCAGCTTTCTCAGCTTCAACTGAAGCATGAATGAATAGAAGTGAAACTCTTTTATTGACAGTGCTTTTAAGCAGACGAGTTGTTCAAAGCTCAACTGACTTGACGTTGCATATCATGATGAAAGAAGATAGAAGTTGTTGAGATAAGAGTAAATGAGAGATTGATGTTTTTTGATGAGTGAAAATTCAAAGAATCTCTTGTGAATTTCAGGTAATAATTGAGTGCTTTATTCAAAGAATTTCTTGCGAATAGTGTTAAAGATCAGCATAGAGCGAGTCATATGAATGTAAGATAACAAGTATATAAATGATAAGAAAGAAAAGTATTTAGAAGAAAAGAGTCAACTATTTATATGACTCAGAAGAACATAAGCTAACTCTGAATAGAGTTAACTTCAAAACAAGTCTATGCTCTAGCGATAAGCAATCAACGATAGTTCTCAGAATAGTCATTCACATAGCTATCAACGAAAATGCGTAGCTAGAATCGTAACATTATTTCTCTTCTTCAATGATTCATGTTTACATGAATGTATTTTCTTAGTCTTGTGTAGAATTGAAATGTCTATTGTAGCAGACTCACTATGCAAGGTAGAAGTATCATTGAAGCAGACTCACTAGTTGCATGTGAATGTATGATCAGATTCACTGATGAATAGAACGATGAAAACATAAATCATTGCATTGAGAATAAATGTCATTGAAGCAGACTCACTAGTTGCATATGAACTGATAAATGAATCGATTCATTGATAGATAAAGTGATGAGAAGATCATTACATTGATGATGTCATGTCATTGAAGCAGACTCACTTCTGATTCAGATTTACTACATAGTAAAACTTGTTTCATTCATTGATCAACTTAATCAAGAGATCAATCATTGTCTGTCTTTGTAGCAGACTCACTATCAAACATGTCATTGAAGCAGACTCACTAGTTGCATGTGAACTGATAGATGAATTGATTCACTGATAAATAAAGTGATGAGAAGATCATTACATTGACAATGTCATTGAAGCAGACTCACTGAGAGTTTGCTTCTTAAGATAAAGACTTCATGCAGTTTTATGACTGATTTCATTTGATTGTTCAATAAATTTGAAGAATTTCTTGCAAATTTGAATAAACGATTAATTTCCTGATCTTTGATCTAGTTGAATGATTTCAATCGTTTGTTTATACTCGCTGATTAGCGCATGAGTGAAGAAAGATGAGTGCTGCTGCATGAATGCAAGTCACTAGATCAAAGTCAATAAAGAGTTGAAAAACTACTAGCAGAAGCACTTGAAGAAATCAATGCAGATTATTTCACTTTGTCTGTAACGAAGAAGCATTTATATAATGTTAAAGATCAGCATAAAGCGAGTCATATAAATGTAAGATAACGAGTATATAAATGATAAGAAAGAAAAGTATCTAGAAGAGAAGAGTTGACTATTTATATGACTCAGAAGAACATAAGTTAACTTTGAATAAAGTTGACTTTAAAACAAGTCTATGCTCTAGCGAGAAGCGATCAACGATAGCTCTCAGAATAGTCATTCACATAGCTATCAATGAAGATGCGTAGCTAGAATTGTAACAATTCTGAAGATGAAATTTCATCTTCAGAATGAATTGAAAGAAGTTAATGCATTTCAGTCTTGAATGTAAGCACTTAATTGCTTTGCAGTCATTCAGCTTCTAAATGTGTTAATTAATATGTGCTTTTCATTTTTCTTGAACAAGAAATTACTGCATTTATGTGAAAGCTGTCAATGTTGAATCTTTCAGACAGAAAGAGCAATATTCAGAGTAAACAAAAGTTTCATTATAGATGAAAGAATTACATTGAATAAAAAGTGTTTTCAATCTTCTGTCATGATTCTAGCCTTGTCAAACTCAATCTTCTAGTCTTGTCAGATTTATTCTCGCTTCGTTATCTTGACTAGTCTTTATTGAGTCTAGCGTCGACTGAGAAACACACATATGTAGTCAGCTTCTTTTCTGTAACTATCTTTCTTTCTTAGCATTTATCTTCTAGTTAAATGACATCTTTATCTGACTCACTCTAGACAAATCTCTAACATTAGATAAATGCTCATCATTTACTCTGCTATCAATGAATAAATGATATGAAACAATCTATTCAGTAAGAAAAATTTGCAAGAAATTCTTCAAATTTATATCATCATTTTAAATTGCAAGAAATTCTTCAATTCTACATTTATTTGCATCATTTTATTTATTATGATTCTAGCTACACATCTTCATTGATAGCTATGTTAATGACTATTCTGAGAGCTATCGTTGATCACTTGTTGCTAGAATATAGACTTGTTTTGAAGTCAACTTTATTCAGAGTTAGCTTATGTTCTTCTGAATCATATAGATAGTTAATTCTTCTCTTCTAGATACTTTTCTTTCTTAACATTTATATACTCGTTACATTACATTCATATAACTCGCTTTATGCTGATTTCTAACATTATATAAATGCTTCTTCGTTACAGACGAAGTGAAATAATCTGCATCGATTTCTTCAAGTGCTTCTGCTAATAGTTCTTCAACTCTCTATTGACTTTGATTTAGTGATTTGTGTTCATGCAGCAGCACTCATCTTTCTTCACTTGTATGCTGATAAGCGAGTATAAACAAACGATTGAAATCATTCAACTAAATCAAAGATCAGCGAATTAATCATTCATTCAGATTCGCAAGAGATTCTTTGAATTTGTTAAATAATTAAACAAGATCAGTCATAAAACTGCGTGAAGTCTCTATCTCAAGAAGCAAATTCTCAGTGAGTTTGCTTCAATGACATCATCAATGCAATGATCTTCTCATCGCTTTATTTATCAGTGAATCGATTCATCTATCAGTTCATGTGCAATTAATGAGTCTGCTTTAATGATACATTTGATAGTGAGTCTGTTACAAAGACAGACAATGATTGATCTCTTGATTGAGTTAATCAATGAATGAAATAAGCTCTACTATGTAGTAAATCTGAATCAGAAGTGAGTCTGCTTCAATAACACAGTATCATCAATGCAATGATCTTCTCATCATTCTATCTATCAATGAATTGATTCATCTATCAGTTCACATGCAACTAGTGAGTCTGCTTCAAAGACATCGTCAATGCGATGATTTTCTCATCACTTTACCTATCAGTGAATCGATTCGCCTATCAGTTTACATGCAACTAGTGAGTCTGCTTCAATGACATTTATTCTCAATGCAATGATTTATTTTCTCATTATTCTATTCATCAATAAATCTGATCATACATTCACATGCAACTAGTGAGTCTGCTACAATGACATTTTTCGTCAATGCAATGATTTATCTACTCACATCACTTTATCTATCAGTGAATTGATCTGTTGACTCATTCATGTGCAACTAGTGAGTCTGCTTCAATGACACTTCTATCTTGCATAGTGAGTCTGCTACAATAAACATTTCGATTCTACACAAGACTAAGAAAATACATTCATAAACATGAATCATTGAAGAGAAGAAATAATGTTATGATTCTAGTTACGCATCTTCATTGATAACTATGTTGATAACTATTCTGAGAGCTATCGTCAATTGCTTGTTGCTAAAGCATAGACTTGTTTCGAAGTTAACTTTATTCAGAGTTAGCTTATGTTCTTCTGAGTCATATAGATAGTTGATTCTTTTCTTCTAGATACTTTTCTTTCTTAGCATTTATATACTCATTACATTACACTCATATGACTTGCTCTGTTAGAGATCAGCATAGAGCGAGTCAATATGAGTGTCATTTAACTAGAAGATAAATGCTAAGAAAGAAAGATAGCTACAGAAAAGAAGCTGACTACATATATGTGTTTCTCAGTCGACGCTAGACTCAATAGAAACTAGTCAAGATGACGAAGCGAGAATAAATCTGACAAGGCTAGAAGACTGAGTCTGACAAGACTAGAATCGTGACATTATCTCTTCTTCTTCGATGATTCATGTTCACATGAATGTATTTTCTGCTCGATTCGATTGATTGCTCAATCATGATTTCACAGACTCAGACTCATTAAATTCTGATTGACTGAATAGTCGAAAGCGCTTTTAGCGCAATTTGTTCGAATATCAAATATGAAAATCGTCAACTATTTTCTGAGCGTTCATAAATTCGTCGTCATCAGCGTTGTATCAATTGAGATCATTGTCATAGTCATTTCATTTGACTTTATACTGAAGTCGTCTTCGATATCAACGAAAATTCAATATATCATCAATTTCTCATTCGTCTTCGTCGTTTATCACTATTGACTCGAGAGACTCGTTCTTTTAACCAGGTAAGAAATCGTCGATGACAAGACGAAGCAAATCAGAGTGAAATACGTCATGAACATGCATAGTCTCTGATAATTTCAGCTTATATGACGAGTCAACGAAATCTAGATTGATGAAGAAACCGAGCATTTTATCATCTAGCTTCTTGAAAGATCTCGCTGTAACAATGTTTTGTTCGTTCAGAAACATCTTTGATTTGATCTTATAATCAACTTCTTTTCTATGCTTATTAGCTTGTTGAATCATTTGTTTTCTTGTTTTGACTAGAGATTCGCAAGCAAACGTCAAGATCTTGTTCATATGTTCAGATATATTCTCAACTTTAGTCGCTTGCAAGCGTTTACGAAAGCTTTCATATTCGATTGTATCAAATTCGAAGCTCATACGAGAATGAAAGTCTTTGTTTAGAAAGAAAGAGATCGAGAAGATGACTGAGAACAGAGCATTATTGTTGACAAACTCAATCATGAGTAGTAGCTTAGCTCAGTCATTCTGCATGTATGAACAGAAGAATCGAAGATATTTTTTAACGTTCTGATTGACTCGTTCACTTTGATCGTCGGTTTAAGAATGATAGACAGTGAATAGTTGAAGATTAATGCTCAGTCTTTTGCAAAGAAACTTTCATAAAATGAAGGTAAATTGAGAGCTTTGATTCAAAACAATGAAATCGAGTAAATCATGTATTCAATATATTCACTGAAGCATTAGCTCAGCTGTTTTTTCTGCTGTGATTTCTTCATCATCAGTAGAACAAGAGATATAGTGTCGTTTCTTTGACAGTTTACATATCACTGTTAGTATGATGTTTTTGCCTTCAGAAGAAGATAGATCAATGATGAAATTCATGACTATGTTCTTTCATTGCTGTTCGAGTATGAATAAAGAATGTAGTAATTCATTGAATTTATCTCAAGAAGCTTTTGATCGCTGACAAATGTAGCAGTTTCAAATATATTTATCTATTGTCTTTTGCATTGAGAGTCAATAGTAGTATTCTCTTATTGCTTTCATCGTTCTAAGAATTTCGGAATGATCAATAGAAGATTGATCGTGAACTTCTCGAATTAGCTTCATTTGAAGATGCTCATCGAAGAAAACTCATAGAAGATCATCTCGATATAGTATTTCGTTCTGAACTCAACAATTTCTTAATTTAGTATCTTCGTATTGAGCTTCATTTTTTGATACAGCTTCACGAAGTAGAACACAATTCTCATTGATTCTATTAGCTTCTAGAATCAATTGATAAATTGATTCATCATTCTCTTTCTTCTTCAGATCAGCGATTTTCATTCGATTCAACGTCAGAATCGTAGTTCGCTGATAGCAACATTGTTTATTCTCAAGACTTCTAGAAACTGAATCAACTTGACGAGTCAATGCATTGACTTTGATGTTTTGTTTGTCTGAGCGATACATGATTTTGAAGTTGAAGTCAATGAGCTTTTGAACTCAGCGCATCTGACGTTTACTCAGCTCTTTATTCTTCATTAATGACGTCAGAGCTTGATGATCAATAAACATCTTGATTGATAGCTCAGTTAATTTCAGCTCAGATCATCAATGCTTGAATGCTTGAATGATCGCTAGTAGCTTCTTGTCATAAATCTCGTAATTGCACTCAGCGAGACTCAGATTCTTGCTGTAGTAAATTATTGAATGCAATGTTTCTTCGTCATCATACTGAGAAAGTATATCATTGTTGACGTAGTTGAATGAGTCTGTTTCAAGAATAGTCTTTCTATTCTGATCAAAATGACGAAAAATAGATGCTTCAGTCATTCGTTTCTTCATATGATCAAAGATCGTTTAACAAGCGTGATCTCATTCAAATATCATCTTTTTTTGAGTGAGTTGAATCATTGATCGAACAATCTTCGAGAAGTTCTTTATAAAGCGACGGTAGAAATTGCAGAAGTTGATAAAGAACTGCATCTGAGTGAGATTTGTAGAAGTAAATCATTTAACAACTGCTTGTATCTTTCAAAGATTCATCTTCAGTCTCTCAATGAATAGCAATAGTTTTAAAAAGCTGATTTCTTGAACGTGAAACTTGCATTTATTTATATTCATCTGTAGATCGATCTCTTGTAGTCTATGTAGAACTAGTCGTACGTGTTTCTTATGTTTCTTCAGTGTTTTGCTGTAAATGATAATGTCATCTGAATAAATCTGACAAAACTGATGTAGATAATCAAACAGCACGTTGTTTATATAGTGTTGATAGAAAGTCGAGTCGTTGATTAATTTGAAAGACATCACGTGATATTTGTAGAAATCAAAAGAGGTAATAAAGATAGTCAAATCTTCGCTCTTTGAATGCATGCGTAGTTTGTTGAAGACGACTATTATATTCAATCGAGTCAGATACTTGCTATCTTGAATACGAGCGAGAGTTTCGTCTATTAAGAATAGAGAGTAGCGATCTCGTTTGATCAAAGCATTAAGCTTTCTATAATCAACGCAGAAACGCAGACTATCGTCTTTCTTTTCGATGAATAGTATGAGCGAAGCGTATAAGATCAAGCTAGAAGATATAAAGCTCTTATTCAAATGTTCAATCAGATAATTCTTCATCTTTTGAAACTTGTAATCAGACATATGATAGAGATGACTTCGAGAAAATGTTTTCTCGTCAATCAACTCAATTTTATGATCATAAAGATGATGAGAGAGTAGTTGATCAGTCATCGCTCGATCAAACACGTCTAAATAGTCATGATATTTCAAAGAAAGCTTAGCTTTGACTTCTTTCAAGATCTCTTCATGTAAAAGCTCTTGTAGATTTACATCTTCGAGTTTATTTCTAGCTGTTTTTAGAAGTCAATCAATTTTCGTGATGATGATCGCGAAAGTAGTCACATTCAACCGTTTGACTCGTGATTTATATGCTGCAGCCTCTATCATTGCTATGTTCATTGAATCAAAAGATGAAGCAAAGTTGATTGAATTAGATGATTTCACAATTTTACTGAATGAAGATGACTTCTCGCTGAGTTGAGTGATAACAGAAGAGATAGATCTCTTTAATATTTGAATAGAGATTAAACTTTTCTGTTCTATCGCGATTTTCTTGCTCGAAAGAACAGTTGAATGAGCTTTGATAAAAGCTTTGATATAAGCTTCAAAACTAGAAAATTGAAGACGATTATCTCTCATATCAATAGTCATCTCGATCTTGTTCATTCATGTTTTTTCAAGAATCATCTGATGCTGACTCAATCGAGTAATCAGCATAAAGACGAAACGTTTCATATGATCTTGAACAGTCAGATTCAAATAAATCGCATGAGTAATGAGCTTTTTTGCATAATGATCATCGAATTCTCTTATTGACTTGAGCTTGATTAAAGATAATAATTCAATTTGCAAATGATCACAAACATTCTGCGCGATTAATTCATCAATGAACGAATAGTCAGCTGCTTCAATGTCAATCAATGACTTTAATGAGTAACTAATTTCATCGCTAAATAGTACACATTCAGTAGTCAAAGATTTCAAAACAAAGAGATCATCTGATGAACTTGTTGTTGAAGAAATTAACACATCTTTCATCGCGTCTTTAATGAAAGTCACTAGTTTTTTGTCTCATTCTTCGATTTCTCTGTAAATAATTTCTTCTCTTCTTTCAACATGATGATCTCATTGAGACGAGAAATGAATGCACAAGATGTCAAAGTACTAGTCTTCAGCTGAGAGTAGTTCTTTGAAAGATGATTCGATACTTTGCAGTTGAAGCAGATGATTGACATTCTTGATCATTCAGATTCGAGAGTGAAAAAAGTAGCGAGTTGAACATAGCTAGTAGTTAAGACTGATGCTGATGTTGACGAAGAAACAAAACGTTTTTTCGAAGCTGCTATCGATTTGACTGTTCATTGCTCGTCACGTAGCTGATAATTAACTCATTGTTTATTATTCACTCTCTGAAGAAAAGTCTTGAGTCGATTAAGCGAGCTAAACTTTATGAGACAAACTGACAAAGCATTTTGCAGATGATTGTTGATTTTATTCTGTAGATCATTCATCAGAGTTCAATCATCATAATCAAGAAAGCTGAATATCTTTGTGAATTCAAAGTAAAAGAAGCTGAACGACTTATTGCTCTGCTTCAATGCATTGTATTCGCGACGACACTTTCGATTTCTATTCTGATCTTCATATATTTCGTTCAAATGTTTCAGCAGTTTCGTCAGTGATAAATAGAGTGAGAAAGCATCAATACAATGCTTTGCATAAATCTGCTCATCAGCATCATCATCTAGTCTGAATGTCACATAGACGATATAAAGCTTTTCGATAGAGTAATGATTTGCGTTGACATCGAGCTTATCAGATATCTTGATGGTTCAGCTCTTTTAAGTAGATTCATCTGTGTCGATGAAGATAGATGAATTCAAAAATTTGATTGACTTGTGATGATTATTCTCATTATCAAATAGAGTGAATGACTCTCGTGAGCTTCGAAAGCGTTGATTGACTTCAGAGATCGATGAGATCTCTTTCTGATTGACTTAATGCTCGACTAACTGAGTCTCTTGACGAGACATAAATTGATCAGCTTGACATTGTTTCACTTTGAAGTTCAATCACTCGCTTTGTAACTGATTGATCTTTTCTTCTAGCTCATCATTCTTTTCAAAAGCGACTTCTAGTTGTTTCGCTCTCTTTTTGTGATCGTCTTGTACAAGAATTCAGTGCTCGTTGAGCTGTAGAGTCAGATCTCGCTGACTTTAAAGCTTGTTCAGCATATTGATAATCTGATTGAGCTGATTTGCAACTCATTGACACAATTGTTTCTTGTTCTTTATGTTTCATGATGTTGTAGCTTCTTCAGTCTCGACTGAGACATTGATGAGTAGAAGTGAGACTCTTCTATTGACAGTGTTTCTAAGCAGATGAGCTGTTCAAGACTCAACTGACTTGACGTCGCGTGTCATGATGATAGTAAATAGAAGTTGTTGAGGTAAAGATAAATGAGAGGTTGATGTTTTAATTTGATGCAAATTCAAAGAAGCTTTTGTGAATTTTCTAGTAATAGCTGATTGCAATATTCGAAGAATTTCTTGCGAATTTTCTGAATAAACGAAGTAGGTTATTTCGTATCGTCTACACGTCGATAGCAAAGTAGTTGATGAGCATTTATTTAATGTTAGAAACCAGCATAAAGCGAGTCAATATGAGTGTCATTTAACTAGAAGATAAATGCTAAGAAAGAAAGATAGCTACAGAAAAAAAGCTGACTACATATGTGTGTTTCTCAGTCGACGCTAGACTCAATAGAAACTAGTCAAGATGATGAAGCGAGAATAAATCTGACAAGGCTAGAAGACTGAGTCTGACAAGGTTAGAATCATGACACGCTCTATGCTAATTTCTAACAAGAATGTTCATTGCATTAAGTCAATCAAAGAGATTAAAAGACGTCAATCAAGCAGTGAAATAAAATTTCAGTCTGATCATAGAAAGAGAACTCGACGAATCAAGAATCACAACTTGAATGTGAAGTTTGACAATTGAACTCAACTTACATATGATTTCATGAATGAGACGACAAAATTGTTTGATCAGCATAGCACTGAAATGTTGATAGTCTCTTTGATGAGCTTGAAATGCTCATTCTCATCAAACACTTTCATCACGAAAGAATTCATTGATGTTACAGAAACATCATCATCGTCTGTATGCATTGACATATTTGACACGCTTTACTCATGTCTTCACGATCAATAAAATATTATCTATACTTTCTTTCTTTCAGATCTACAGCGCTGATTGAGATGACATTTACTCTTTGCATATTGATTCGTTGTTTTCGTGAGCATCTTCACGAAGTGTGATGTCTATTTTTTTCGTTCATAGAAGATTTATGACTTTTGTTTTCAGTCTTTTAATTAGTCATCTTTGATCATTTCTTGAAGAGAGGCGAGAAATTTTGAGTTAACGCAGATTTATGCAACAAAGTATTAATTTTTCATTCTCTGTGAATGATCAAAGTCATCTTCGCATAAGATTCTGCTCAATAGTTTGCTTTTTTTCATCATATTCTTCTAAATCTCGAGAACAATCAGATTTCATTCAAGCTTCAATTCTGAATTTCAAGACTTTTTTAAAAGACTTTCAAGACTCATTTCAAGACTCATCTGCAAAGCACACTTTGAAAATTTCTTCATCTTGCTCTGTGTCTTCTGAGCTATCGCTTCTAGATTTAGTCTTCTAGAAGCTATGTTCAATTCTGAGCTAAACTGTTTTAAAAATAAAATTTCTTGAATTTACATTATTCTAGACAAAGTCTTTTGAAATCTCAATCGTTTCAGTTTTTAAGCAAGTCAATATTTATCTGTCTAATACTTATTTCTGAAAGAATTCTTCTAGTAAAACATTTCTAGAACGAGTCAGTGAAAAAGAATTTTCAACTCATGTTCTCTCTTTTATCATTTTAATACAGAAGTTTGCTTCACATTAAAAGAGCTTTACTATCATTTTCTAGTCTGTTTTTTCATGCGCTGAACAATTGTCTTGTATTATTTCAATGAAATCTTTCAACTGATTTGTTCATCAACATAAACAGACTCATTGCTAGCAATATTACTATCAAAATGACGTTTATGAGAAGAACAGCGTCGTCTTCATCGAAAACAATGCAAATAGAGATGATGATGAAAGAAAGAGAGAAACAGCAGAGAGCTTTGAAGCAAATTGAAGACAGCTGCATGAAGACTAGACTATGATAAACTTATTTCTGTTTACAAGTAACATTTTGACGCTGATTTTAACAGTTCTGAATGTTTCAATTCTGTCAACGAGACTTGTTTTCATATACATCATTTTCATTAATGTATGACACATGAACAGATGATAGATGAGAATGATCTTTGCTTAAACATTCTCTCGAACATGACTTCTAGAAATATTATGCAATGCAGCGAGATACAATGCGATTTGAGTATTTCTAGTCTCGATAAAAATAGCTTATAAATCACTTTAATTATGATCAACAAACAAGATCAAGAAGAAAGCATATTGAGCGAAAGTTGAAGAAAATGCACTTACAGAAGAAGCAGAATTTCAAGACTTGAGTGAATCTCATATTCATTAAATGAAGATGACACTGTGATAATTTCAAAATCAATTAATTGAGTTGAAAATGAGTATTTAATTTAGCTTTCGTCTATCTGTCAAGATTGCTACTAAAATGCGTGAGTCTGCTAAAAGCAGCTTGCTCAAGTAGTTCTTCATCAGTGTCAGATCAATGAGATTACTGTTGATATTAATCATATTCACATTCATTTCTTTGCAAACAAGTGATTGCTAAGCATTCTGTTCATAGTTGTGAACATATAAACTTTATTTATCTTGAACATGTTAGAGATCAATTTAAAGCGAGTCATAAAAATGTCATTTAACTAATAAATAAATGCTAAGAAAGAAAAGTATCTACAGAAAAGAACTCAATTCTTATATGTATGTTTCTCAGCTTTGTGCTAGACTCGATTGAGTTGATGTCTTACACATATGATGCAGAGTCTCAATGTCATCATTTTTAGATCAGATTCTCGCTAGACTCGATTAGAATAAAATCAGATGAAGACTAAATGAAGAACAAATGAAGATTAGAATTGTAACATTATTCTCTTCTCTTGACTATTCATGTTTACATGAATGTTATTTCTTAGTGCGTTTTTCTTGAATATTTAATATAAAAGTCATCAATCATCTCTTGAGCATTTATAAACTTGTCGTCGTCAGCGTTATATCAGTTGAGATCATTGTCATAACTCTTTCATTTAACTTAATATTGAAGTCATCTTTGATATCATTGAAAGTTTAATATATTGTTGATTTCTCATTCGTCTTCATCGTTTATCACTATTGACTTCGAGAATTTATTCTTCTGATCAAACAGAAAATCATTAATGATGAGACGAAGAAGCTCTGAATGAAATACATCATGTATATACATAGTCTCAAGTAGTTTCAATTTATAGAATGAGTCAACAAGATCAATGATCTGAAAAGAATTGAGCATCTTGTTATTCAATTTTTTGAAGAATCTCGCTGTAACAATGTTTCATTCATTCAGAAACATCTTTGATTTGATCTCATAATTGATCTTCTTTCTATGCTTGTTAGCTTGATTCATTATTTGTTCTCGTGTTTTGATCAAAGCTTCATGAGCGAAGATCAATGTCTTGTTCATTTGTTCAAATATATTCTTGACTTGATTGATCTGCAAGCATTCGCGAGTGCTTTCATACTTAATGATGTCAGAGTCGAAGCTCATATAAGAATGAAAGCTCTTGTTTATGAAGAAGAAAGTCAAGAAAATGACTGAGAACAAGATGTTATTGTTGACAAACTTGATCATGAGTAGTTACTTAAATCAGTCGTTTTGCATATACAAACAGAAGAATCAAAGATATCGCTTGATGTTTTGATTGACTCATTCGCTTTAATCATTGATTTGAAAATGATAAACGATAAACAATTAAAGCGAAATGCTCAGTCATTTGCAAAGAAACTTTCGTAGTATAGAGATGAATTGCGAACTTCGATCAGATACTATGAAGCTTGAGAAATCATGAGTTTAATATATTCATTAAATCAGCATTTCAGCTGTCTTTTTGACAGTGATATCTTTATCATCAATGATGCAAGAAATATAATGTTTTTCTTTTAATAATTTGCAGATGATCATCAGAATAATGTTGTTGAGAAATAAAATAGTGATGTGATATAAAGAGCTTCAAAATCAACAGAGCGAGCATGAACATATGCAACTAAATAGATAGATCTAGAAAATAAACTAGATATAAATGAGTAGATAGATAAATAGATAAATAGATAAATAGATAGATAAATATGTCTCTATGTCAATGTCTTCGTCTAGAAATAAGATGAAAAGATAAGTAAAAAAATGAAGAAGAAAAGTTCGCTCGGGAAATCTCTATAAATGATAGTCAATATCTTCATGAACTCTGAAGATGCAACTGAGTCATGCTCGAGAAATCTCTATGAATGATAGTCTATATTCTCATGAATTCTGAAGATGTGATTGAATCAATGCTGTTTCATGAGTCATCGAGAGATGAGACTTCGCCTCACGACATTCTTTCTTCATTCATTTAATGCTCGTTTCTTGAGCATCAATGTGACTCTTCTATGATACTAGCGAGGCGAAAGCGAAAAGCGAATGATGAAGATCGAAGTCACAGATGTAATTTGAGCGAAGTTACAAGAAGTGAATATGTTGAATAGCTAGTAGAACAATAGCTAAATGACGAAGTATTTGAGAACGAAGGCGAGATATATGACTAGTCAATAGATCGATAGTTAGAGAGTGATATTTCCTGATGCGAGAGCGAAGCTTTGAACATGACTAGCTAGTAGATTAATAGCTAAAGAACGATGATTTCTAGAACGAAGCTTTGAACATGATAAAAATGAATAGAGTCATCAAGATCTAACCCTAATCATTACGCAGAGTACGCGCTAAAGTTCACTGTGTAATGATTAGAGCAAGTCTCGATCAGATAAGATAGTAGTCACTAAATCGACGAAAAATTGAGAGCGACGAGATGTAGAGATGATTGCATGATTGATAGTCAATATTCTCATCAATTCTGAAGATGCAACTGAATGAATATTGTTTCATGAGCTATCGAGGGGTGAGACTTCGTCTCATGACATTCTTTTCTTACTCATTTAATGCTCGTTTCTTGAGCATCAATCTGATTCTTGAATGATACTAGCGAGACGAAGGCGAAGCTTTGAACATGACTAGCTAGTAGGTCGATAGCTAGAGGGCGAGATATATGAGGGTGACAAGGTGTTTTAGGTAGTCGCATGATCTTACGAGGTAGTAGGTGAGCTACTCTGCCACTGAATATTCGGCTGTACGATTGAATGACGAGCCTGTCACTGAATATCTGACTGTACAGTTTCTTATTTTCCCTACGGAACTATTTTGTTTCTTACGAAACCATTTTCTTTCTTCTTTCTTACTATTTCTTATTCTTTATATATAACAAAAATGAAAATAAAACCGAGCAATGCTAGGGTTCGAACACTTGACCTTCGCATTTACAGGCCTGGGCTGAATCTATCGAACTCAGGAAGATAGTTTCGCCTTTGACCTTTGAAGAAACCTCTTTAGGGGACGCGGTGATGAGGCAGAGGTAGAGGGCGAAACCGAGTATGTGGGCTCGGGGAAGGCGCGTCGCCTTTGGCCCTGCGGCGCGTGTTCTTCCCCGCTGGGTCTATGAAACATGACGTATAAATCCTTCACGGATAAACACGGCTTAATAGATGAGTCATGAAGGGGGGTTCTTGCAGGTGAACCACGAGGTGAAGAAGTACGCCATGACCCATGCGGGGTGCGAGGTGACCTAGGGAGGGAAACAGAGGCATTTCGGGTAGGCGTTCGGCGATAATCCCGAGCAGGCGAGTAGCGAGGTGAGCTTGCTAGGGAAACAGAGGCATTTAGAGTGGGCGTTCGGCGAGAATCCCGAGCAGGTGAGTAGCGAGGCGAGCTACGGGGTGAATCATGAGGTGAGCCATGAGGGAGATAGGTACGCGGCGGGGAACGAGGCGGAGAAACAGAGGGCCTTTGCTTGGGTTTTCGGCGTAAATCCCTAGCATCTCGAGCAGGCGATCGAGCAGGTGAGACAGAGGCTGAAGTGGGAACCGAAGAGGCTGGGGAAAGAGGAGCGATTTGGGTGAAGGTTCGCTGCAAATCCCGAGCAGATGACGAGCGAAGAGACGAGCTTGCAGATGACGAAGCCGGGAACCTAGACGGAGATCGAGCGGGAGAAACAATAGGCTTCCTGGCTGGCAACTGGGCGAATTCCCTAGTATCTCGAGCAGGCGAAGCAGGCGAGATAGACGAAGCAGACGAAGATCTAGGCGGGGATTGAAGAGGGGAAGCGATAGGCTTCCGGGCTGGCAACGGGACGAATTCCCAAGTATCTCGAGCAGATGAAGCCGGATTAGGTCATTCAGGCCAAACAAGCTTTATGGCCTGTTGCCGAGTCATTTCCCGCTTGCACATTCGATGCATTTCATCCAAATCGTCATCGCCATTGAGTAGCTTCGGATGCCCCGTTTCTTCTTGAGCTATCTCTTTAGCTCGAGTTTTCTTTTGAGCCTGCGCTTTCTCTTGAGCCCGAGCTTTCTCTTGAGCTCGAGCTTTCTCTTGATTCAGCTCTTTTCGAACTTGTGCTTCGTTCTCTTCAGCCTCAACACACATAGCCTGTATATGCTTGTATAGTTGAGTTCTCTGCTTCATTGATTTTCCCTTTCACTCTTCAAGCATAGATCTCAATGTCTGAGCTATATGTCGATCTTTCAAATCAAACGTCTGCAGCAGCTGTTTTCTAGTCTTCGAAGAAAAGATTATCAGCTGACTCAAGCTGATCGATGCGTTCATATTCAGCTCGCTCAAGCTGTTCATCAATGCGTTCATTGTTGCAGAGATGAACGTGTCGCTTTCTGTTGTTTCGTCACTGTTTTACTCAATATCATGAAAATGATATTCTTATGTTGAGCTTCAATGTCAAGAAATAGAATAGTGATGCAATATAAAAAGCTTCGAAATCAACAGAGTGAGCATGAACACATGCAACTAAATAAATAGATCTAGAAGATAAACTAGATACAGATGAGTAAATAAATAGATAAATAGATAGATAAATAAATAAATAGTCAATACAGACACATTATCTAGCACTGCTGACACATCACTCATCATACTGCTGACACATCACCTCTTTTCACTAAGTCTAATAGAATAATTTACAGAATTCATCGCGTTTATTGTTTACATTTCGTCATCTCTCTTCTTCTTCATCAATCTTCTGCATTTGCATTTATCTCAACATGTTTATGCAACTGCTGTTCTCTAGAGCAGATTTATACAAGTACATCTTCATTGATCTTTTGATCAAGAACATAAACAAGCATGCAAAGAATTAAGACTATGCAATGACGCGTAAGCGAAGCAAGCAATTGAAGAAAAACGTTCTCATGAAGATCTGAATGCATTGCAATTGAGATAATGAGAAGAATGCAAAAAGTCATGATCATTGCATCATCTTCAGCAAGCGTGTAAACTGTTTGTTTGAATGCATTGCGAAGCTTCAATTCAATCTGAAGAATGAGAATGATTTAAATGACTGAATTTTAATTGTTGAACATGCTGATCATAATTATCTTTCTACAAAGTCATCTGTCTTCATCGTTCAGCGAAATATTGCTATGCAGAACTTCGTTGTTTCACATGAAATTCAGAAGAAGTTTTAAAAAAACAGCAAAATCAACTCAGTATTGAAAGAACTTTGCATGAATGAAAATGATTTGAACTCTATTTTCAAGTCTTGCAATATTTGAAATGAGTTCACAAGATTTAAAGCAAAAACATTAAATGTATTAATGTTTACGCAGATGTTGATGCAAAATCTGATAAATCAGAAGATCTGATATGTTGATTACAAGACATGAAAGAACAATGATTAATTGAAATTTCTGTTCTTTACATCAAAAATCTTGCAAAATATGCTTGTTAACTATTATGAAATCATTTTAATGAATTGCATCTACAAGATTAATAAATACAAAATGTCACTGCTGATTATCATTGTTATTATCATTTTAAACATCATCTTCTACATTATGTTCTGCTTCATGAAAGACGAGAATTACAGCAATTATATTTAAGTAATGCAAACTTTAAAGCAACTTTACAATCATTTTAATCTGTCATATTCTGAGACTGTATTATTATTATTATTTTTTTCTTACTTGATTCAACACTCATTGTGAGTCTATGCAAGATTTTATATAATGTAGCGAGCATCGCTTTAGCGCAACGTTCTTTTCATTTATGAAATCACTTTTTTCTGCACTCTATACTGTAAGTGTTTTCAATGCAAGAACTTTATGAACTTGTTTCTTCTTCATTTTTTTCTTCTTTCATCTGATTCTTTGATGATATCACAGCTTGAAACTGACTCAGTATGATCATTGAAAACATCATTTGAATCATTGCTGTCATCATGCTTGCAATTTCTAAAAGCATTTTCAAGTTCATGATGTTTTTCTTTTATTGCATTGATCTTCTTTCTGTCTTTCATTTGAAACATGTTAACAGAACATGTTTGATCAACATTTGATCATCATTGCACTTGCATATCGTCATTGTAATATCAAATACACGTCTCTCATGTAGAAATTTATTGAAGTCAATCTTTTTGATTCATAGCTGCGTCAATAATGCGCTGTGAGACTTCACTTGATCTTTGTGTAAATGCAGATTTTGATGAATCACTTTTGATGTCAGATATTAAAAATAAACTGCGTTAAATTTCTTTCTTCAGACTATTCTTCATGTCTATCTGATCTGTTTTTGTATGAGCATCAGTTACATTACTATCTTCATACGCTGATGCTCAATCAGCGATAGCGACAGTTTATGTGCATCATCAATCATCTTGTTTATCACTTCATTTTCAAGCATTCTTGCATGTCTCGTCACTCAATGCAACTTCAGCGTGACTCTCTGAAAGCAAATGTTCTCATGTGCAGTCTGAATTCATTGCAGATGTGTCTGATTTCTTGTTGATGTTATGACTTTCACTGTTTTCAGAAAGATTTGACTGTCACTGTATATTTTGTATATCTTTTCATAACTCTCTTGATTCACTGTTGTTACATCTGCAAGATGTTTCGCTCTTGTGATCAATTTCTTCAGTTTCTCGTGATGAGTGATGATTAAAATCAATTCTCTCAGTCTTTTATTTAGCTCTCAGTTGACTTTCATTACAATCGCTGTGATATCATCTTTGCTGTTGCTATCATTCAAGTAAACTCTTTGTTTTGACATGAATATATCAAGATTATGTTTCTTTATTGACATCTTTTTGTTTGCAACTATAATCATCTTCAATGACTTCATTCAAAAAGACAATGTGTAAAGATGACTTCGCTTCATCTTCAATCATTCAAGAGTTTCTTTCATTCACTTTTGCATCAGCTGCAAAAAAGTTTTATGCAGTTTTGATTTTTGATCTCTTTTTGATATCAAGTCGTTGCGAATTCAATGTATTATTGCTTCAATAACTTTGTTTGATTTTCAAGAATTCATGTTAATTATTGATCTTTATATCAGCTTTTGTAAGTGAATATCTATCAACGCTGTGTTTATTTCTACTTGTAAAGCTTTCATTGATATCATATGATAAACATTAATGATTTGTTGCAATATTCTTTCTTGTACTGATCTTAGCTTGATATTCAGATCTTTTTAATGATTCTTCATTTCTTATGATGTATATTATATGATGACTTCATGACTAAGCAGAGAGTATGTTATTGCGAAGTATATCTGCTTTCTCGCTGTCACTGATGAATCTCAAGTAAATTCAATGATTATCTGCATGATCTTCTGTTTAATCATTAACTTTGCTTTGACATGATGCATGTGAATCACTCATTTTAGCTTCAAGTTAAGTTGAATTCTCAAAATTCTGATGTTTGATTTTGAATCAATCTGATGTTCTGTCAGCTTTAAGCTTTCATTCATATTGAATCACTTAGAAGTTTTCATAAAATGAATCAGCTCATGCTTTGTTTTTGAAAATTTGATGTCATGCATTTTTGATCATTGTTCACATCTATCATAGATCTTGTCAAGAACTTTGCAGTTGCACTTTGTAAACTCTTTATATATTAGAATGTTGATGTCATTTACAAAGCTCATGAAGTTAGTTCTCAGCTTGATATCATCACATGCTTTTAACAAGTTCACGTTGTAAAACAAGTATAATATAAATGACAGTGAAGAGTCTTGTAATATGTTGATGTTCATGCTGCATTTCATCGTCGTGTAATCATTAATTGTGATGATGATGCATTAATCTTTCAGAAAATTCTTCACAAATTTAAGAAGCAGTTTAAAAACTCTTTTCTTTCTCATATCATGTAAAAATCTGTCGTATAACACATTGTTGAATGCACTTTCTTCATTTAGACTCAGCAATGAAACTACTTTTTTTCTTGTGTCACTTCATACAATGTGTATCTTTTTTATAATGAGTTGCAAAGTCGTATTTATTGATTTGTGTTTATAAATTCTCATTTGAGTGTCTGATATTGAGTTGCAAGCTTTCACGACATTTTGCAAATGTTTAAATATGATGAACTTCAGTATTTTGCTCAGTATGTTAAATAGCACAATTGATTTATATATCTTTGCATTAAAGTAATCTTTCTTGTCTGACTTATGCATCATTATTGTGATTGCATTCTTAAACTGAGTGAGCTGTATTTCTTTCTGTAAACATCTTTCAAAGAAAGAGTGTATTTATTCTGACATGTTATCAATGAGTCTGCGCATTACTTTATTCATGTATTTCATGTATCTTGAAGTCTTGTCAGATGTTATTTTGTAAATGACTTTTCTAATCTTGCAATGCATCAGCAAAGCATCATCTTTAATTGAGAGCAAATACTCAAAGTCTTTCATGTTCGACATGAAAATCTCTGAAGATGATAAAAAATGAGCATGAAACATCATTTCTGACTTATTCTGTGCTGTTGTGATGATGTCAAAGCATTCTGATTTTATCAAAAGAGAAATCATCGCTTGAATCAATATGTTTGAAACTGCATTTCTTACTCATTTCGCAGTTTGAAACAGTTTTCTTAAGAATCACTTAATGTTTTGCATAATTTTTGAATATTCACTGCAGTTCTGTTTTCTGATGATCTTGCTCTTCTTGTCACATGCTTAAATGTACTTTACTCAATCTTTGATGATTCAACAGTTTCTTTTCATTCATCATATGCTCTTGATGATCTTCATGCACTCTTTCATTCATCTCGCTTTGATCATTTCATGTGATTTCGCTCAAAGAATGAATGTTTCAATGATTTTCTTTAGTGCATTCAACAGCTGCTTTGTATATTCATTAATGCATTGACATTTCACTTTCTGATCTGACAGTGATTTTGACATCTGTTCTCTCAAAGTATTGATGAACTTCTCTTCATTCATTGTCTTTCAGTTGCAACATGATCTTTACGCTGATTCTTTGCAAACTTTGAGATCTATAATTGTCTGTACTGATAAATGATTCAAGAAGTTTTTCATTTTCTTATTGATTTCACATTTTATTAATCTGTTTATGATATCATCTGTTGTGAAGATTAAATCTATCATTGTTTGAAATTCTTGATAGTTTCTTGTAATTGTGTCTTGAAATAGCATCAATGATGTTTTGATGCTTGTGATCATTTTGATTAAATCATTCAACAATGAATGTTGTTTTGAGTAAAATGATTCTTCTTATGTGAAGTGTTGCAGATTGAAGTCTTTTACAAGAATGCATTCTTTTAACATGTGCAACGCTTTTTCAATGTCTGAAAGATTTTCTTTTTCATGAGTGATTTTATGATTTCTGAGTGATGAATTGTATATTTCATGAACATGTATGATTTTCTGTGTCGTCTGTGCATCATCTGTTAATGTTCATAACATAATTGTGTCTACATTCTTGAAGTATCATGTTGAGTGTCAAATGTTACTGTCAATCTTCTTGTTTATGTAGAAACAGATTCTATCTTCGTTATTCTTCAGTGTGAAGTCAATCATTAATGAACTGTACATTCTGAAATTTTCGTCAAATCATCAGAGTTTTTGAAGAATCAAAATGTCATAATTTCTTATCTTTTTCTCATGTAGTAATGCTATCATCACTTTGTTTTTAAACTTGTGAACGTTGTACTGTAGTATTCAAAGTTCTTTTTGTTGAAACATCAAACTTCACATTCAAAGTTGCTTAATGTTCTTTTGAATGTTTGTGAAGCATTTGCTTCATCTGTAAGATTCTCAACAAAGAATGATTCTGACAACAATGTAAATAATGTTGATTTCAACTTATTTAATCTCGTTTTCTTGATTAAGTGATTCATTATAGTGTTTTCTGACGTGACTGTTGCATTGAGCAAACGACTTTCATTCATCAAACATCTTAACTTTCTCTTCAAGCTATTGCTCATCAAAGATTTTAAATTAATAAATGTTTTTGTGAATGTCTTTGACATTCTCTTTTTAAGTTTCTCTTGTTCTTTTATGACGTGATATAAAGATCTGTTTCTTATAACTCTCTTTATTCTCTCTTTTTTAATTTGTTGTTTATGACATTGAAAGTTAAAGACTCTGTATATATTTTTACACACTTTGCATTTTCACATGTCTTAAGTCTGTTTATGAAAGCAATGTTTCAAGTGATAATTCATCATGCAGTAAATACATCTTTGCTTGTTTTTGCATTCATATGTCTTGTGATCATATTCTTAATACTTTAAACACTGATGTATTCTGCAGCTCAAGTCATAAAACTGCGTGATTTTTATGTTGATTTTATGATATACTTTTTCATTAATGAGCTTGTTTATCAGTTCAGCGTTGATTACACATATCATCAGCAAGATGTATCTTTTATGTTCACTTTTCTTTGTGAGTCACTTGATCTTCTTGATCATAATCTCTGAATATATGTCTTTGTTGATCTTAATCAGCGTTTTTGCTTTCTTCTTTTCAATGTCTTTAAACATCTTTTCAACTTTAATCTTGTGTACTATCACTTTGAAGCTGACTTCACGCAGACTTGTGTTCAATGACATCTTTCTGATTCAAAAGTTGTTTTCTTTCAGTATTTTCTTACTGTCTTTTGTCTTGACTTGAAATATAAGTAGATTTAATCATCTCTTCATCGTTTCTATGTCTTTACATGTTGATAGCATCTTGTCGACGTTGCTTTCTCTTGCTCATTCTACTATGTTTTTCGTTGTAATCATCATGATTCTCTTTATCTTCTCTTCTTCTTTAATGAAAATCTTCACTTTAAGTTTCTTGCAATGATTTTGCATTAATAATGACATGTTAATGCTGAGAGCAAGATGACTTTTAAATGATGTCGTTAACTTCTCGCTCACTCTCTTCGCTCAACTGTTGACTCATTTCTTTTCTTTCGCGAACTTCTTTTCAAGTCTGCACGTTATCTTTTTCAGTCTCTTCAACTGATTCTTCATTCATTGATTGATCATTAATGCATTGACGCGTTGACGCGTCAGCTTTTCTGTCATATTCATCAATCTTTTCATCTTTTTTCAGAGCATTAGCTCATTGTTTTTGCGCTCGTTGAGCTCATAGAAAACTCGCAGCTTGTTTAATTTCTCTTGTATATCTTTTATCTTAATTAAATTCTTTTGCAAGATGATGATATTCATTTCTTGTTCACTCATTGACATCATGTTAATGACGTTTCTCATCTGCTCTTGATGATTGAAGTGAAGCATGAGCATCATGTTGATGATGTGCTATGTCTTTAAATAGTCTCAACAAATAGTATTCAGATGAAGTTCAAAAGTTCATTTTGTTACAAGTGTATCAAGACTGAACAAGACTGAAGCTTTAATCAATTTGCAGTGAACGCTAGCGAGTTCTCTGCGTAATGATTAGAACTAATCAGCGAGCTAGTCAGATTTGACTCAGATATGACTCAACATTCTTTTTCTTTCTCAACATTCTTTTCTTTCATCAACATCTTGTTCATCTACATCACATTCTTCTCATGTCACAAACATCTTTCTTTTGAGTTTAGCGCAGTCTCTGAACATTACATAAATAGAAGCTTTTGTATCAATCTTCTTCTGTATTCTTAATATTCAGTTATAGCTATTTCTAAAGATCAAGCACTATCAATTCTGATCTTCATTGATTGTATCATTTAGACATGATTTTGACATTATATTAAGAATTTGTTAATCACATGATACTGATCTCATTATTCATTCAACATACTTGTCTAGACAGAATGAGTTTAAAAAAATTCATTTATCTGATAATTAATGATAATTGAAAAATAGAACAACACTAGAAAGTTTGATAGAATCAACGACAAGACTGTTTGAATCGCTAGACAACTTATCACTCACTAAGTATGCAAAGTTCATTTGATCAAGAGAATCAACTCATTCTCATGAAGCAGATGAGTGAAAATAAGCTGTTCAACTTGATTAAGAGAATCACGATAAAGAATCTTCGTTGATTGCTCAAGAATCAAATCAATCAATAGATTCAATGATAAAGAATCTTCGTTGTTTGCTAGAAAATGAATCAAATTAATCAATAAACAAATCTCATCTTTTTTGTTGAAGATTAAACATCACTTTATACGTCTTTCTTCTTCAATCATTGAGCATCGTCATTCATTTGACTCTCTTTTCAAACAAATCTCATCATGTTTAGTCATTTATTTACTGAAGAGTGTTTCAAAGAATTTCGAAATCGTTTCTCTTAAATCTTTGATGCTGATTCATTGAAATCACGAACGAAATCATCAAGTGCTGCATCATTCATTTACGAAGATGACAAATCATTTGCTGAAATGATAATATCTCTTATGTTCTACAAAATCTGAAAGACTTGAAGTCTAGCTCTTAATGAAGAAACAGATTGACTCTACAAGTTAAATAAACAACAAGAAGATGAAATCAAAGAGTTGAAGATTAAACTTCAAGCTAAAGAAAACACTTCTTCTGATTTCATCTACTCTGAGCATTCTAGATCTCAAAAAATACCTGATTCTTCGCTGTTTACTGATGAAAAGAACTCTACTTAAAAGAACTGATACAGAAAAATTCAGAATAAACTAAAGATCAACGTTGATCTCTTTTCTAATGAATGAGTCAAATTGAGCTATATACATTCTAGATTATTCGATGACGCAGCTGAGATCACTCAAACTAGACGTGAACGTGACTATGTCAATCTGTATAGAATCGTTGACGATCTTTTGAAAAAGCTAGCTCAGTTATTCAATGATTCAAATAAGAAAGTCAACTTTCATAAAAAATACTACAACTTGATTCAAGAATCAAAGAAGTTCAGCGAGTTTTACACTTAGTTTCAACGATTATTTTTCTATCTGAAGTATCACGAAAAGCAACTGATTATTGATCTGAAAGATAAAATAAACTCTCGTCTTCACTTTGTTTAAATAGATCATTTAGTTCAATCTGATTTTCTCAAAGAGATTTGTTTCTATCTGATTCATTTGAATAATGATCAGCGAGTCATTCAAGAAATCAAGAACAAAGTCAATTTTATCAAACACGTCAATGATCTGTCAAAGATCATCTTTCATAAAGCTGTTGTTACTCAGTCAGTTGATCATTCAAAATCTGATCATCTAAAGTCGTGCAACGCGATTTTAACTAGCGTCAAGAAAGCAGATGTTCTAGTTGAAATCTGTTTCATATGTCATAAATCAGATCATAGCTCTAAAGAGTATCTCAATCGACCTACTAGAATTAATGCAGTAAACGATGAATATGATTGCTTTGATTTCAATTCAAATTTCGATTCAAAAAACTAGTCATCTTTTCAAAAGTCATTAAAGAGATAGAGATTATATCTTTGTACAAACTAGATGAAATTCTATTGAAAGAAAATTACTTTGAAAAGTCATTTCTAATTGATGCTCATCTCATCTTGCAGAATCAATTCTTCAATCTTCGTTTGTTAATAAACAGTGATTCGATCGCTCATACGCTTATACATGTTAATCTAGTCAATAGAGTATGCAAGAAACTAGAAATTCAATTTATATTTTTGATAAAAGAGAAGTTAATAAAAGATTATGATGAGAAGATATTTAAAAAGATCATCACTCATAAAATTCTACTCAATCTCATCATCAAAAGTCATAAGAAATTGACTGTATCAATGTTGATAGCTGATATTAATCATCATGAAGTCATATTGAGTAAGCTCTGAATGAATAAAAACGAAATATTATTGAATATGCAAAATGACGTCATTGTTTTTTCAAATCAATTGAATACTTCTATTTCAATTTTTTCAATCTTTCTCAATTCAAAGCATTCAAGTTGATCGCGATCAACTTCATTTTCTTCAATCACTCAGACTAAGATCTTTATGATGCTCAAACGACTCATTTCAATCACTTCTCAGAAAGAGTCATTCTCAATTCAAAGCATAAATGCAGCTTTGTTCAAAACATTGTTGAATCATTCAAAGAAGAACAAGATTAAAGTCTTTGCTCTATTCATGACAAACATCAATAAAGAAATCACGTACAATACTCAGTGTAATTTGAACGCTTTAAACGTTTCTTCAATCAATGAAACAACTCAGAATTTGAAAGATATTAAAGCGAAGCTGTCATCGAAATATCATGAGTTTCTAGATGTTTTTGATCGAGCTCAATCAAATAAACTACTCTTTCATCGCTTCTACGATCATAAAATTGAGCTCATCAGTGATTCAATGCTCTCTCACTGTTGAGTTTATCAAATGTTCTCTGTTAAACTTCTGAAAGTAAAAAAGTATCTGAACGAGAATCTGTCAAAGAGATTCATCACTCTCAGTCAGATCTCGTATTTCTTTCTCATTCTATTCATTCTCAAAGCAAATGAAGATCTTTGATTCTGCATAAACTATCAAAAGCTAAATGTCATTTTTAAAAGAAATAAATATTTTCTATTACTGATAAACAAGATCATTGATAAAATAGTGAGTTGCAAGCATTTGACTAGATTGAACATCATATCAGCATTCAACAAACTTCAAATGCATCTTGATAACGAGAATTACATCACTTTTATCATTGTTTTAGAAGCATATAAATACAAGATGCTATCATTTGAACTGACTAACAAATTGATCTCTTTTCAGCAATATATGAATAACATTTTATGAGACTTTCTGAACGACTTTTGTCAAGTCTATCTAGATGACATTCTTATTTATAGCAAAATGAGAAAGAAGCATAAAGATCACGTCAAACTAGTATTGAGTTGACTACATGAAGCTGAACTGCAAGTGAATATTCGAAAGTGCAAATTCAATGTAGAAGAGACTGTCTTTCTAGAAGTCATCATATCAGAACTAGATCTTCATATGAATCTCAGTAAAGTGACAGTCATAGTCAGCTGAATCACTTCGATCAATCTAAAAGAAATTTAGAGCTTCGTGAAATTTGTTAACTTCTATCATCATTTCATTAAAAACTTCTTGAAACTAGTCAAATCATTCACTCAACTGACTAGAAAGAATACATCTTTTGTTTGAAATGAAATCTGTGTTCAAGTCTTTGACAATCTAAAGAAACAAGTTAGCTCAATCTTTGTACTTCGTCACTTTGATCTCAAACGACAAGCTATTCTGAAGATTGACGCTTCAAACTATGTAAAAGATGAAATACTATCTCAATATGATGATGAGAAAGATCTTCATTCAATGATCTTCTACAGTAAAAGCATGATTCTCGCTGAAATCAATTATCACATTTATGACAAGAAATTGCTAGTCATTATTTGATGCTTCAAACACTGACAACTCAAGCTGAAATGCATTGAACTACTCATTCAGATGTTCATTGATCATCAGACTTTAAAGATCTTCATGAAAAACAAACAGTTGAGTCAATGACAAGTCAACTATCTGAACATTCTATCGAAGTTCAACTTTCAAATCATCTTTAAATCAGGCAAAATGAACACTAAGATTAATGCTTTAATCAAAATGTCTTTAGCAAACGTTTTTAAATCAGTTCAGCGTCTTGAAGATTGTTTTCAGACTATTTTGATCTTCAATAGAGTCAATTTTCTATTTATTTAATCAAAAGCAAATCTCTATCAACAAGTATGAATGATCAATTAAACAAATGAGTTCTGCAGCAAATATAAACAAGCTATGAACGAAAACAAGCTCAAATTTCATATCACTAACTTGAAGAACTGCAAGATCATTGACGACGTTCTATTTTAAAAAGATCTACTGTGAATCTCTTAGAACATGCACACGAAATTACTACAAGAAGTGCATGATCAATCTTCAATCTCTCACTTCGACAATAAATGAATCATTGATCTAGTTCAGCATTTCTACTATTGATCAGATCATTAAGCTATTATTCAATGATATATTTAAAACTGTCATGCTTATTAACGAAGCAAAGTCTCTAGAAATAGCATCAATGAACTTCATCATTCTCTTTCAATTTCACAGAAATGCTGAAAAGATATAATTATGAACTTCATCATTGAACTATCTTTGTCAGAAGACTACAACGTCATTTGTATAATTATATGTTGTCTCATCAAAGAATGTCACTATGTTCTTTGTCATTGAGAAGACGATGACATTTCAGTTGAAGAAACGATTTAAATCATGCTATGAAACGTCTATTGACTGCATGATCTACTCAGTTCTATTGTTTCAAACAGAAACTCTCAATTTATATCAACTATGTGAAAAAGTCTTTGCAAGCGACTGAGAATCACAGCTAGTTTATTCACAGTCTATCATTCTGAGATCAACGATCAATTGAAACGAGTCAATCAAGACGTTGAACGCGAACTTAGAATCTACTGCAATTACATGCAGAACGACTGAATCAAATGAATATCTATGATGAAGTTCAGTGACAATTTCAATATCTTCTCAATCACTTCAATGACTTTCTTCTACTTCAATAAAGAATTTCACTCTCGAATGAGTTTCAACTCAGATACGACTGACTACAAAACAACTCATGAACGACTTGAAGCTAGAAAAGCAGATGATATTATCATTTGAATGAAAGAGTTACTGAACTTCGATCATCAACAATTGAAAAAGACGTATTGAAGTTCAGATCAATAAACATAGATGAAACATCATTTATGAAGTAAATGACTGAGTTTGACTATCTTTCAGAAACGTCAAAACAACAAGACTCTGCAAAGATTTGAAAGACAAACAGCTAGATTTTTATCAAATCACTGTCAAAGTGAATGTCTTCTATTGTTGAAATCATGTCTAGAATCTAATCACACTGCAGCGAGATAGTGCGTAGCTGAATAGAATGTTTGATCAATAGAGATAGCTCTAACTAGAAAACTAAGAATACAGAAGAAAGAAGACAGTTTCGAGCTGTATCTATAGTAGGTTGAACAAAGAAACGAAGTAGTCGATTTGCTAAAACTCGAATAGATGAAATGTTTCAGCATATTTCGATTTGAAACATCGCTGTTTCTTGTTCACATATCAAAATTTCTAGAGTCTATTAACTAGACTTTATTCAATGTTGACACGCTTCGTAACATTACTTTCTTCTTTTTAAAAGTCATGTTTCTATGACTTGTAATGTAGTTCATAGCACTGACGTAGAGCTTGACGCTCGTCTTTCTACCAATCTTTCTATTGATCTTTCAGACCATCGAAATGTCTATTGTAGCAGACTCACTATGAGAGAGAAGAGCGATCATTGAAGCAGACTCACTAGTTGACACAGAAACACGAGGTAGGTCGGTTCACTGATAGATAGAGCGATGTGAGTAGATAGATCATCGCATTGACAGCATCTTTGTAGCAGACTCACTAGAAGAGAATCGACTAGCTCATTGAAGAGATTGATTCTGATCATGTCATTGAAGCAGACTCACTAGTTGACACAGAAACACGAGGTAGATCGATTCACTGATAAATAGAGCGATGTGAGTAGATAAATCATCGCATTGACAGCGTCTTTGTAGCAGACTCACTAGAAGAGAATCGACTAGCTCATTAAAGAGATCGACTATTGACTTGCCTTTGTAGCAGACTCACTAAATTGATCTGAATTTGAATTGAGTCGAATTGAATTTAATGACACAGATTATTTTGACTCGACTGATTCACGAGCTTTTTGAAAGAAGAGAGAGTTTGTGATTCTCTAGCAATCAACGATCATATGTTCTCGTTGATTCTATTGATCGAGTGAATTGATGCTACTGAATGAGCGATAAGTTCTCTAGCAATTCAACAGTCTTGTCGTTGATTCTATTGACTTTCTGATATTATTCTGTCTTTCGAAGTCGTTGATCATCAGATAAACAAATTTCTTTAGACTTGTTTCGTTGTTCGTCAAGTGTCTTGAATGAATATTGATACTCGTATCGTAGAGTTAACGAATTCTTAGTTTAATGTTGAGATCGTGCCTAGAATCTAATCACACTGCAGCGAGATAGTGCGTAGCTGAATAGAATGTTTGATCAATAGAGGTAGCTCTAACTAGGAAACTAAGAATACAGAAGAAAGAAGACAGTTTCGAGCTGTATCTATAGTAGATCGAACAAAGAAGCGAAGTAGTCAATTTGCTAGAGCTCAAATAGATGAAATGTTTCAGCATATTTCAATTCGAAACATCGCTGTTTCTTGTTCACATATTGAAATTTCTAGAGCCTATTGACTAGACTTTATTCAATGTCAACACGCTTCGTAACATCTATCATCTTTATCTATCAGTCAGCATGAAGCATCTGCATTCAATGTTCAGCTTGAAGCTACTGCAATCATATTCAGAAGACTTTTTATCAGAACAACATTCAGAATCACTCAGATTAATCACTATTAAAGATGATGAACATTGAAAGATAAATGATATATTGAACTTCAGACGCTATTAAGATCGAATACAGTACAAAGTCAAGTGAACAAATCTAGATAAAAATGATAAATGATACTATGTCAATAAAGAGAAATTCAATGACTCAGAGAAAGTTTTGAACGAATTTCATAAGCTATATTCAAACAAATCGCGCTAAATATCGAAATAAACTATCAACAAAAGCGAGCAAATGAACTACATTCATGCAAACATGAATTTTCGATGAAGAAGATAATGTTACAAGCGTATCAAGACTGAACAAGGCTGAAGCTTTAATCAATTTGCAATGAACGCTAGTGAGTTCTTTGCGTAATGATTAGAGCTAATCAGTGAGCTAGTCAGATTTAATTCAGATATGATTTAATACTTTTTTTCTTTCTCAACATTCTTTTCTTTCATCAACATCTTGTTCATTTACATCACATTCTTCTTATGTCACAAACACATTTCTTTCAAGTCTAGCGCAGTCTTTGAACATTACGTAAATAGAAGCTTTTGTATCAATCTTCTTCTGTATTCTTAATATTCAGTTATAGCTATCTTTAAAGATCAAGCACTATCAACTCTGATCTTCATTAATTGTATCATTTAAGCATAATTCTGACACATTTCACATTTATTTCAAATGAATTTATTTAAATATTAATAAATGATTAATCAAGACTAAATTCAACTGTATTATTTAATAATGACAAGATGTTAATATTTGCTTTTCATCATGTCTTTTTTGACTTTGAATATCATGTTAATCATGCTATATGCATATGATACATGAACAACAACATTATCATTAATTGCAAGAAGCTTTTTTTTACAAATGAGCTTTATGATGAATTTATGAAAAAATGAAAGATGTTTTGCATGATGAAAATCTCTGTTTTGTTAAATGAAGATTACAATGTCTTCTATCATATTTATCTTGATGTCAATGTACATATTTATATATATATTGAGAAGCACATCTGATCATCATGCACAAGATGAGCAAAATATCATATTGATAAATTTCTACACTTTGATAACATCTTCATCTTGCAATCAGAGAATGCTCATCATTAAATCAAGCAAAAACTTCAATTTTCCATTAATAAGAATAAACTGATTGCATCAAGTTGAATTATCAAGATCGAGTCAAGTTCTTGACTCGTCAAGACTCAATTTAAGTCAGAATTCTTGATTCAAGTATTTGAATTAAGTTAAAATGTTTAACTTAAGTAATTGAGTTGAGTTAAAGAGTTGAAATTGAGTATTGACTTAAAATTCTCAACTCAATTCATCAAGACATGAAGATAAATAAATAAACATTCTATTATGACTCTCTATTACGACTTTCTATCATGACTTTCTATCAAATAATCTTCATGTTTTTTTATCATAACTTCTTTTCATAATTCTTCTTTATGACTTTCTATCAAACAGTCTTCATAATTCTTTGTCATGACTCTTTATCATAACTTTCTATCATAACTCTTTATCATAATTTTTTATTATAGTGTAATGATTGTTTCTTTAACAACACAAGATATATACAAAGATTAAACAGTAATCACTATTACTGAACTTGAAATTTGAAGATAGCTGAGACAATAATATGTATTGACTGCTTACATGAATTAAGCATAAAGCTTCTATTTAAGAAAATGATCATCATTATGTAAATATAAAAGAATCATGTCAAGTCATTTCTGCTCTGAATGATCATACTGATCATTCTTGAGCAAGATAAGTGAGATGAGCATTATGCTCATCATGCTCACTGTGATCACTTCTGATTTGAGTGATCAAAGTGATCATTTTAAAACTTTGATTACTCAATGATTATTTAATCATTGCTGTTACATAATTTCATACAAAAGAGTTTTAACATTAAGTTTTCTTCTAAGATTTTCATTTTGAAAATTACTTTTTCTTCATGTTTTCTCATTGCATAATCAAAATTTTTATCTTGTGTTACAAAGATCTTCTTGAGCGTACAAGTTCTGAGCATGCTGTCATGCATCTTTGTAAACATTGCAATCACTTGCAAAAGAAATGTCATGTTAACAATGAAATCAATCATTGCATTGAGTGTATGCATCTCAATCACAAATGCAATCTTACTTTCTTAATAATGAAGTAAAAAAGAATAAAAACAGAATGCAATTATGTTCTTGATGAGCTGCTGAATGCTCATAAGCAGATGCAAAAGATTTTTATAAGAACTACTTATTTGCAAAATCAATTTATGTTTTGAAGAATAAAAAACAGATGATGATTGAATGAAAGTTTCAAAACATCATCAAGCTCAAGAAGAATGAGAAGAAAACTAGCGAATCATCGCTGAACAATCTTCTCTTTGATGTGTTCTTTAAGCAGATTGAGATTTTATCAGACTTTGACTGACTGAGTTTCTCAACTGAAACTGTCACAGAAGCATTTAACAGTTCTTGAGATTTTTCTTTGATTTTCAAGTGTTCTCAATATGTTCATAATCTTTTCACTTGACTAATCAGTGAGATTGATCTTTGATATTCTGTTGATTCAGTATATTCTTTACTTCGTATTCAACGTTCTGATTCTTTGAATCAATTTCTGAAGATTCTGTTTGAATTGATGTATTCAAGTTTGCAGACTTCAAAAGACAGATATGAAATATTGAATGTATTTTCATAAATGTTGACAGATCTAACTTGTAGTTAATTGATTCTTTGATCTCTAGAATCTTATAAGATTCTAGCTTTGTGTGATTCAGTTTATTACTTGATCTTTTCATTTTGATGTTTCATCTTAGTAAATATGCTTTGTTTCTCTTCTTAAAAGTAGATTTTCTATCTCTTTTCTTATTTGCATACAGAGTCATGCGCTTGCTAAGAAACTGTATATTCTTCTGTAATTCTTTCTGTAGCAGCTGCAATTGTTCTATCTGTAGCGTAGCTTTTTAAGTTAATTGTGCAAATTTACATGATTTCTTGAGAGTTTCTAACTCGAATTCGTAGTTTGCAAAGAATGATGATATGTTGATTACTTTCATTGTTGTGCTATTGAAAGTCAACTGTGCTACTGACAGTAGCTGTACTCAATCATTCTGTCTATAGTTAATATAACATCTGAGATACTGTTTCAATGTCTGATTCATTCTTTCTATTTGTTCATCTGTTTGCAAATGATAAGCTGTTGACAGCTTATGATGAATTTCTAACTGATTCATCAAGAATTTTCAGAATTTCAATGTGAAAAGCTTGTCTCTATTTGAAATTATCTTATCTGATAGTTCATGATTTGCTACAATCATTCTCAGAAATGTGTAAATCAAATCTTCTGCGAATGTTGCTTTTTTATATGACAAGAAGTATTCATACTTAATTAATCTGTCTGTTATAATCAATATAAAGTCATACATTGTTTCAATGACTCTTTTCTTTGACTTAAATAGCTTGACTATGAAGTTCAAAGCTATGCTTTTTCATGCATGATTCAATGTGCTGAAGCTTTTCAAAAGTTCATAGAGTTTATGTTGATTGTGTTTTGTACAAATAC
>JAABUS010002060.1_pt1 | contig 39887 bp, 41 predicted proteins | sample 5560161 | NCBI WGS metagenome assembly JAABUS01 (sample SAMN10711885, study PRJNA513376) | rock metagenome | isolation source: Antarctica rocks | place: Antarctica: Victoria Land, Trio Nunatak nord | collected 2016-01-04
ATCTGTGATTTTTAGCTAATTTTTTAAAACTTTTGATAATACATACTTACTGTTTCTCATAACATTTTACCATTCGTTCAGCTATTAAGTTCATTTTATCCTTTAATGATAGTGGCTTCAACACCTTCACATCACAACCAAAACTTAATATCACACTTTCTAATTCAAGGTTAGTAATTACTTTTAGTTGAATGATTATTTTGCCATCTTCTTTTTGTTCTATTATTTTTTGAGAATGATGAATAAATTTTGTAGTTACATAAGGCGCTCTTAATGCAGAAAATTCAAGTTCTATAATTTCTGTTGTAGCATCTGCCTGAAGTGTTACACCGATAATGTTTTTAAAATAATCATCAGCTTTTAATGTCGTATTTTCTTCATATGCTAACGCATTTACCTTTACAGAATGCATTCTGTCTAAAGCATAAATACCAATTGTTTTTGTTGATTCGTACATACCAAGTAAGAACCAGCGATTATTGTATTCTTTTAAAAGATACGGATGTATTATCCAATCGTGTGGCTCGGTTTGCTTAAATGACTGGTAACATATCTTTAAAACCTTCTAATTCAGAACGGAAATCTTTGAACAGAAAGTTCGGTAGTGTCTCAGTTTGAAATAAAAAGATTTATGACTATTGAGGATTAAGTTAAATTAGCATGCAAATAAACAATTATGGAAACAGCAACTAAAATAATAGCAAGCATTGAAAAAAAATACCCTGTTTCAAATCAACCAACTATTAGTAACTGTTCGGATTTAAATATCGGTTCTGAAATTAAGTATCTCAATCAATATATTATCGGCTTAACTGCTTCCAACCTTCACAGTGAAATGACTTTCGATAAATATAAACATTCAATTAAAGAAAAACTACATGAAATTTCAAAGGAAGTTGATACGTGGGCTTGGTCATTTAACGGTGATGAAATAAACGAAGTAAGAGGGGTTATGCATGAGCTGTCAAAATACTACAATGCTAATTTAGATATAGAAAAAATGATTAGTAAATTGAACATAAAAAAAGATGACGGTAGAATGTTCTATTTGGCTATCACGATAGTCCCGATAAGGATTGTGTATGTAGTCTAACTTTTTTTGTATGACCAAAATTTCAAACGGACACACTGACGAAAATTCAGGGAAAGCAAAAACATGAAAGATGATCCTTATCTTAGTGCCATGCGCTTACGTTATGGTTATGTTCTCACCTGTCATAAAGCACAAGGTGGCGAATGGGATAAAGTCATCATTCACCCCCTTTCAATGCCAGTTTGATGCTCAGTGGTTGTACACTGCTGTTACAAGGGCGAGGAAAGAAATAATTTGTATTAAAAACAACTTTGTCGTAATGGCTAAATTAAAATCCATCGCATTTGAGAATTTCAGAGCTTTTGAGAAAGAAGTAATTATTGAAATCGCACCAATAACTATTTTAGTTGGGCCAAATGGTAGTGGCAAGAGTTCTGTATTAAAAATAATTGAGTTGCTTAAGGCAAACCTTGAAAGATTTACGCTCAATGAGCTTCGAATCGATTTAAAAGAACTCGAACTGCATACGTACGAAAATGTCATAAATAAGAATGGTACATCCAGTGAAATGAGTATTGCAATAACAATAGCATTTGATTCTAAAGAGCTTTTTTATTATTTGTTTGGAGAAAAAGTTACTTACAAATTAAATTACAAAAGTCTAAAGCAAGAATTGAATAAATTTAAATTACAAGAAGTTCAATTAACGGATGGAAGTGAGGTTTTTTTTGAATTAGCTGTTAAGAAGAATTTTCCATCCTACAATTCCACTCTAAACACTGATTTGTTTCTTAAAAAATTAAATTCTGTTTTTGATGATGAATTTTTTGAACTCTTGGAATTTATATGTAAGAACGATTATTCCTTGGAGGAAGATGACGAAAATCATGAATTGTTAGTTTCACTTGATTTGATAGAAGATAAATTCGGTCGGGGAGAATTCGGATTAAATGGCAAAGGAATATCGCTATCAAATAAAATGGCAGCAATATTAAGTTTCGCAGAATCACTGAAAATATCTGATGATAGAAAAACATTCTCTCAAATGAGTAAGGAAGACTTAAAAAAACATTTCAAGTTATCCTTAACAAGCTTATCAATAAATAATTGGAAAGATTTAAGTATATTATTATTGCTGAGAAAACCAGATATCAATAATAGAATAGACAAAGAAATATTTAGTATTCTACTTAATTTCTTTTCCAATTCAACTGATGATTTTTATCTAAATGCAAAACGCAAGGGAATTGATTTGGAAAAAATGATAGGTGATCTTTTTTCTATTATGCTTAATCACATCACATCATTTTTTAAAATTGATAGTAATTTGAAACAAAAAAGATTCTATCCATTTGAAGATTTTATTAAGGATAGCCATGAGAGCTATTTGAAAGTTTATGACAAGGAATATCGTCTTTCAGAGGAGCAAACTAAGTTATTTGATATAGGAGATCAATTAGTTTTCAAAAATATTGAAGGAATAGGAGTTCTGATAAAGGTTATTAAAGGCTCAACCGAATTTGATTTATGTGATATAGGCTTTGGCTACACCAGGCTTTTGCCAATTCTATTTCAATTAACAACTATGAAAAAAGAACGCGAAAGTTATTTTAAAAACACTTATTTTATATTAGAAGAACCTGAAAGCAACCTACATCCAAGTCTGCAATCGAAGTTAGCAGATTTTTTTTCATCAATTATTTCTAATGAGATAGCAAATGATAAAGGAAGAATTGGATTTTTGGTTGAAACTCACAGTGAATACTTAATTCGAAAATTGCAGTACTTAACTGCTAAAGGGGAACTTAAAACTAATGATACAGTCATTCACTATTTTTATCCACCTGATCAAATACCTATAGGTGAAAATCAAGTAAAGAAGATAAATATTGAAAAAGATGGCAGTCTTACAGATGATTTTGGCACAGGCTTTTTTGATGAGGCGGATAAGATTGCTTTAGAAATTTTTTTACTTCATAAATCACAGAAAAATTAATGAAGCGACCTAACACTTATGTAGTAGATTCATTTGTTAGTTACATGGATGAAGAAGAAATAAAACTATCATTTAAAAATTCTAATTATTTACAGCGGGAATTATCCCACAAAAAGCAATCTGTAATTAAAACAATAAGAAACACAATACTTAGTTCTACACTTCATACAGATTTAGATGAAGCTACAATAGTGAAGTATTACAAGAAGGTATCAACGAACAAAACGTACCAAAGCCTAAAGGAACACTTATACTTTACAGCGGTTAAAAATCAACGTTTAGTTTCTATTCACAAAATATTTGAATCTGCTTATGAAAAGACAACGTTCAATATTGAAAAGTTCTTTAACCAGGTTAATGATTACAACGGGATTTATTTTCTTCCTGTAGATAATAAGCAATCTGTAGAATTTGAAAATAAATTAGGAGTAATTATAAAAGGAATTGAATCTGAATTCGAAGATTTTTATGAAAACCTAAATATTCCATTTTTAAAGACTACTGAATTAATGGAAGGTGTTGAAAAAAATAGTCATATTGCTAATTCTATGGTTATTTTAGACCCTTATATTTTTATTGATGATAATAAGAGAACTCCTAAAATTCCTAATATAATAAAAACAATTAAGCATTTTATTCCACAAGATCTCGCTATTCCATTCACCGTTACAATAGTAACTAAAAACGCGGAAAATAACTTATTATTCGAAAATAAAAGAAAACAAATTGTTGATGGGTTAGGGGGTAAAGAAAAAGTGAGTGTTGAAGTATTTGCGCCAAAAACGATTAATGAAAGTGACCGGTATGTAATTACAAATTATAGTCTTATGACTGCAGGTCATCCTTTTGACAGAACTACTTCCTTTTCATGTAACTTTCTTATAAGCTGCGTAGATGATAATACTGTACTAAAAAAGTATGAGGATTGGGATAATAAATTATGCCAAATCAAAACTATTATAAATAATACTCCAGACTTTTATGGCAACATTAAAGCTTCCTTTTACGACGAAACAAGCAAAAATCGTTTATTACATCATTGCTAATGAATTAATAACATTGCTTCTATCTAACACAAAAAATTGTTTTGGATATCCCCATTAATACTAATTGTTTTTTTAAGTCACAGAATGATTAAAATATGAGCAATATAGTTTATCGCTATATAAATTGGAATGATAGTAAGGCGAGAAGGTTTTTAACAAAAAATGAATTATTTTTTTATTCAGCAAAAAGTTGGGAAGATAATGGCGAATATAATTTCAATTTAGATACCCTTGATGAAAATAAAATTTCAGAACGTATTTATTCTATTGTTCAAAAATTATATAACTATGATTTTTTGGAGTATCAAGCATGGATGAATTACCAAGCCCATACTTATAGCATTAATTTAAATTCACTTGCTGAATGCGAACTGGATTTAGTAGATCAATATTTTTCAAAAAGAAGAGCGAATCAAATTATATCTAACCCAGATGATTATAAACAATCTCAAAAAAATCTTTTTTTTGAAAGGACCGGTATTTTTTGTTTATCAGATAGTAAGCGTTCATACTCATTATGGAACAATAAAAGAAATGCGCTTTCAGATAATGTAGTATGCATAGGTATTGAGGAAGATATATTAACTGAAGTTATACTTACACATCGTAACTGTACTATGAATAAGATTAATTATGAAAATGAAATTCCAAAGTACGAAATTAAATTTGATACAGAAGGTTATGATACTATGCTTCAGTTGCTAACAATTGTATATCAACTTCCCAAAACCTATGCTTCAGAAGAAGAAATAAGAATTCATAGATTGTTTATTGATAATAGTGTTGGCAGTAAAGAAAGGATAATCGATCTAACTGATAGTATGTTTAAAGAAGTTATAATCCTTGAGGAGGCTGATATTGAAGTGAAAAGAGAAATTATTGATATAGCCCGTTCAAAAGGAATAGAAAAGATAAGATACGCAAAAATCATTGATTACAATATTGAAATAAATCCGAGCTCATGAAAAACACAGTGTAGTGTAAAATTTACAATGCAATATTGTTATGTTGTTGATATGATGATTACAGATGATGACTGCACAATTACTATTGAGCAGGAATACTATATGATGTTAGGACACTTATTCTTCAGTTCTGTAGATTATTTAAAAAAAAATTTACCTTTTGCTCATTTAGAAATTTGTTGGGCATAACTATTCCGATCGATTTTACCATTACGATTGTGAATAATTACATTCTGCTTTTTCTTTTTTAGCTACCGCAGTTGCATACTCTATAGCTTCACTTTGACGCCAGGTAATCACACTTGCCTTTACAGCTCCGGAATCTCGTACAGCCCAGCCGTTTCCAGAGGAACTACATGTTGATTACGTTTTGCCATGTGTAAAAATACAGATTTTATAAAGAAATGAGAACTCATCCTATATCACTCATTTTTTGTAAATTTGATTAATATTTATGCAAAACTTAAAATCTATACAAGATATTCAAAAAGCAGGTAATGAGGCTGTAAGAAGACTCCGCAAACAAAAGCTTAGCAGCGGGCATCCTTTTATGATCAATTCGAAAAAATTACCAAAAGGACAGTGTTACCTTGAATTTCCGGATGGACATATTGAGCTTGTATCTATTGCTCCTACTAAAAGAGATTTTCATATTATCAGGCAATTTACAAACAGCCAAAGTATAGATATTCGCAGGCAACATCATCTTCTGGATTAATGCCGGAACTGCATATTATAACAGGTTCAAATGGTGCAGGCAAATCAACAGTTGGTTCCGATTACCTTCCTGGTTACATCACTAAAAATCTGCAAATATTCAATGGTGATAAATTATTTCAGGACAAGCAAAAGGAATTATGGAAACAAGGTATGAGGGCAATCAAAGAATTAAAAAATATTTCGTATGAATTTGTTACAACCACTTTCGATGCGCTAACAGAAGCAGCCCTTAACAATTCAGCCAATTTTGCATATGAAGGTCATTTTACAAATGAAGCAACCTGGGACGTACCTCGCAAATTTAAAGCAGCAGGTTATAGCATTCACTTAGTATTTTTTGGATTAAATGATCCGGAGCTTTCACAACTAAGAGTTGTTGACAGGGCAAAAGAAGGCGGTCACTACGTTAGCTCTGTTGAAGTCGAAGCAAATTTTTATGGCAATCTTGAAAAACTAAATCAGCACTTCGAAATGTTTGACACTGTTCAGGTTGTTGATACTTCTGAAACAGAACACCTTGTACTTCGCACCTTTACAAACGGAAGTGTTCACTCCTATATTCCTTACAATAAACTTCCTGAATGGTTCGGTGAACACCTATCAAACATGGCATATAAAATACCTGCAATTTAAATATGGCTTTATAGTAAAATTATTATAGATCAGTATGGAAGGGAGTGGCATAAAAAACAAACATTAGCTTCACTTTGACGTGAGGTACACTTGCCTTTACAGACCCTGAATCTCTTACAGCCCAGCCGTTTCCAGGTGGAACTGCATGTTGATTACGTTTTGTAAAAAAACTAATTTTATAAAAGTTAGCTAACATTTTTTTTCAGCATAAACTTTATTTTGCTTAATCTTAAAATAACAGAATTGAAAAGAAATTATGTTTTAGTCATTTCATTAGCTTTTTTCTCATTAATAAGCGGTTATTTATTATCTGCTATTTCTCTTGTTGGCAAAGCAGGCATTAGCTTGTTTTACACTCAATATCAATTTTTAAGAACATGGTGGAAAGGCGCTTTACTGGTATTTATCGTTTGGATGGTACTGTGTATTGTACAGTCTGTTTTGTTTAAAAATGTCAGCAAAACATCTTCAAATATTATTCTTACAATTTCATTATTTATAGCAATTGCAGGAATATACTTTTCCTATTCTGATTTCAGGCATACGCTTTCGCATCGCTGGCTTGGTGAACGTTTTCACCTGGGCGTCTACTTGTTTTGGTTAGGGTGGATAGCGATAACAATTTTTCTTGCAACAAAAAAAGAAACTTTGACAACAAGAATTTCTGAAAATGAAAGATAAAATTTTTTTAAGAAAAGCTCAACAAAGAGTTGCGGTACAAGAGAGTGACACAAGGATGTTTAATCTATATTCAAATGCCCGTCTCCAAAAGTTACCCTTCTCTTGTCTTCGTCCACTTCATCACTGTAGGAAAGGCGAGACAAAACCAGGTTGTGTATTTATGTGGATGAGATCGTATGCTGTCTGCTATATCTTCCATTTTTTTATAACAATAATCCTGCACTTCGTTAGGGTTCGGAATTATTTTACCTGTATATCTACCCAAATAAACATGATCATATTCATGTTCGGTTAAGCCGTTATCAAAAGCGGCATTATAATGGAAATCAAAGATTTTTGTAAGCGGGGCAGTAAAACCAAGCTCTTCGTGTAAGCGTCTTATTGCGGCAGCTTCTGTTTCTTCATTAGGTCGGGGATGGCTGCAGCATGCATTGGTCCAAAGTCCCGCGCTGTGATATTTGGTTTTGGCCCTTTGCTGCAAAAGCATTTCATTTCTGTCATTTACAATAAATGTGCTGAAAGCCCTGTGCAAAGCACCTTTCCGATGCGCCTCCATTTTCTCCATGCTTCCAATAGGCTCGTCCTGTTCTGTAACTAAAATCACTTCTTCCATTGGGTAAAAATAAGGGAAAGCTATAGCATATTAAACTGACATCTTACACCTGCTTTTGCCAATATCATTACTTTGCCGTAGTTTGGAATTCGAATTCGCTCTTCCATTATTCGTTTTGCCTGTACTTTTCGTATTTTATTGAATAATGATATATAATACTTATAAGCAACGTAGACACCAAACCTTGCCTTTATTGGCAACTTAATAATACCTTTATAAGCATGCTCAAAATCTTTTTTAATATCTGCTTCGATATGTTGTTTTTCCGATTCCGAGAAATTTAAAAAATTACAGCCGGGAAAATACATTCTTTCCAGTGTTTGTGTGTCTGCTTTTATATCCCTTAAAAAATTAACTTTTTGAAAAGCTGCGCCAAGGCTCTGAGCATAAGGTTTCAGAGCACTGTACCTTTCCATATCACCTTCACAAAATATATTGAGGCACATTAAACCTACCACTTCTGCACTTCCATATATGTACTCATTGTATGTTTGCCTGTCGTACTCAAGTTTATTCAGATCCTGCTCCATGCTTTTAAAAAAAGCATCTATCAAATGTTTTCCGATGCCATAATGATTCACTGTAAGTTGAAAGCTGTGCAATATTGGATTCAGGCTTATGCCTCTTTCAATGGCCTGATAGGTTTCATCTTTAAATTGTTGCAATAATGCACTCTGATCATGACCATGAAATGTATCTACAATCTCATCTGCAAATCTTACAAATCCGTAAATATTGTAGATAGGCATACGAAGATCTTTATGCAACAAGTTTATTGCAGATGAAAAAGAAGTACTGTATTTTTTTGTAGTTATCTTACTGCACTCCAGGCTGACCTCGTAAAATAAGTGCATCATAGCCTTTTAATTTAAATGAGATAATAGCGTTATCCTATTCCTGAATTCTTTAATAAACGCCTTAATTTTTATAATCTTTTAACAATTGTTTAGCTGCTACCTCACCACTTATTAAAGCCGGAGGTACACCAGGCCCAGGTACTGTCAGTTGCCCTGTGTAATAAAGGTTCTTAACTTTTTTACTTTTAATAGAAGGCTTTAAAACAGCAGTTTGCAATAATGTGTTTGCTAATCCATAAGCATTCCCTTTAAAGGAATTATAATCATTTATAAAATCGCTATGCGCATAAGTTTTTTTAAAAATGATACTGTCAGTTATATTCTGTCCGATTTGCTTCTCCATTCTATTAACAATCTTAGAAAAATAATGTTCACGCAATTGTTCATTATCATTTTCAAGACCGGGAGCTACAGGGATAAGAAAAAATAAATTTTCACAACCCTCGGGGGCCATTGACTCATCTGTAGCAGTTGTAACACTTACATAAAATAAAGGTTCATCAGGCCATTTTTTTATTTTATATATCTCTTCAGCATGTCGCTGAAAGGGGACATCGAAAAAAAGCATGTGGTGTTGTATATTCTGCAACTTTTTATTAAGCCCAACATAATATATAAGACAGCCCGGCGCCATAACCCTGCTTTCCCAATATTTATCAGAATAGGTTCTGTATTCAGCTTTTAAAAGTTGAGTTTCTGTGAAATGGTAATCTGCGCCAGATACAACTGCATCTGCTTCAAAATCTTTTGAAGAAGTTACCACCTTATTTATTAAAGCATTAGAAACATGAAATTCTGTTACATTGTGATTAAAGAAAAAAGATACTCCTAATTCTCTTGCTAAATCATACATTCCCTGTATTATAGAATACATGCCGCCTTTGGGAAACCATGTACCGCCTGTTATATCTGCATAATTCATTAAGCTGTAAAGGGCAGGAGTATTTTCGGGTAAAGCACCTAAAAACAAAACAGGAAATTCCATAAGTTCTCTTAGCCGCGCATCTTTAAAAAAATGAGCTACATGGCTTTTTATCGAGCGAAAAAGATCAAGTTTTACAATGCCTTTCATTACGTCCCAATCAATAAATTCGCTTACCGATAAACCTGGTTTTAACACCAGCTTCTGCATCCCGGTCTTATATTTAAAAGCAGCTTCTTTTAAAAAAAGATCAAGTTGCTTAGCGCTTCCCAACTCAATACTTTCAAATAGCTGCTGTAACTCTTTGTAGTCTGCAGGAATATCAAGTCCGCCTTCTTTCCAATAAACACGGTAAGATGGATTTAAACGTGACAGAGAATAGTAATTTGAAACAGTTTTACCAAACTGGCTAAAAAAACGTTCAAACACATCCGGCATCCAATACCAGCTTGGACCCATATCGAAAGTAAATCCATTAGCTTCCAACTTTCTTGCCCTTCCGCCCGGAATGGAATGCTTCTCTATAACAGCAACCTCCCAGCCGGCTTTTGCCATAAAGCATGCAGCAGATAAACCTGAAAACCCACTCCCGATAATCACTGCTTTTTTTACAGCCATTTAATAAGAAAATTAATATCGCTGAATCTGCGCTTTTAAAAGTTTTCTGGCAAAATGTATCCTGCTCTTTATTGTTCCTAAAGGTTCTTTTAACATGTCCGCAATTTCATGATATTTAAAGCCATCGAAATACAGTAAAAAAGGCTTTTTAAAAATGTCAGGAAGCTGATGGATAGAGTCTTGTATCTCTTTCAACTGTAAAGTAGCTTCTGCAGAATTACTTGAAGTTGTTTGATTATAATCTAATAAAAATTCGTTAGGCGTATTATCTAAAACAGTGTTCTGCCTGGCTTTCCTCCGGTAATTGTTTATAAAAATATTACGCATTATTGTATACAGCCATGCCTTAATATTTGTTCCTACATTATACTTTTCTTTATTGGCTAAAGCTCTGAAGAGCGTTTCCTGGAAAAGATCTTTTGCAGTTTCATTATCATGCGTAAGTGTAATAGCAAAAGGCCTTAAAAACTCAGCATTTGTAAGCAGAAGTTGGTTAAATTCTATTGTTGACATACCATTATGTTTAAACTTTCATGGGTCAAAGCTAAACAAATAATTTAAAAAGAAAAATATTTTGTTTAATCTTTTAAAATAAATTTATAAACATTTTGCTTTATCTGAAGAAAAAGCTTTTTGAAATTTTTATCCATTTCCAAACATATTGGAGCAATATAACTGTCCCATTTCAATTGCTCTGGAATGAGTAAGCTTTCCTCTGAATTTCTACCAAATTTATTTACGGGAAAATGTTATCCTGGATTTAGAAAAGGAAGATTTTGTGTAAAAATAATAGGACAGATAAATCAGGAAATGAAGTCTTTTACCTCCTGCAATGTTTTTTTAAAGTGAAAGTTTGGAGGTATAGATTTTTTATAAGTTACTGTAAGAGGACCTGAAAGAATCACTGGAATATCACTGACGTTTGTATGAATATTATACATAAATTTTTCAACATTGAAGTTATTGGCAACAGCAGTTAGATGAGTATAGAGATAATCCGGTTTTTTTGCTTTTGCTATATAACTCATATCGTCAAGTGGAACATCGGCACCTAAATATAATACTTTAACCCCCCTGGTTCTTAAGAGATAATAAACATAAAGCAGTCCCAGTTCATGAAATTCCCCTTCGGGCAAAAATAATAAAGCTACTTTATTTGACTTTATCTGGCTAACTGTTGTTTCTATGCCTACCAGGATCTTTTGCCTGATTATGTTTGTTATCAAATGCTCCTGTGCAGGGTTTATATTATTTGTAACCCAAAGAATACCGATTTTTTCAAGAAAAGGAAATACTATTTCATTTATTATTTTCTCAATTCCCTTTTCCTGAATTTGAGTGTCTAAGATTTCTTCAAACCTGTCAAGATCCAGGTCTACCATAAAGGAAATCAATTCGTTTGTTGTCCGCTCCTGTTGTGCCTGCCGGTGCGATAGTAAATGAAGCTTTTGATGAATTTCCTGAACATTCATCTTATCTATATGAGAAATCTTGAAGCCAAACTTATTAAGCAGAGCTATATTTAAAATTATCTTTAATTCTTCATTTGAATAATAACGAATGTTTGTACCAGTACGTTGTGGTTTTAAAAAATTATATCGCTGTTCCCATATACGTATAGTATGAGCCTTAACACCGGAAAGGTTTTCAATATCTTTTATGGTAAATGCGTTCATTAGAACAAATACAATAAGATGGTACAAAAGGTTTATAACAAGCAAATATTATTATCCTAACTGATAAAAAGCAGTTGAAGTTTTTTGTCATCTTGTCTAAATCTCATAACTGTAAATAAACTTATTGCTGCAATTTCTTAACGCCCATTGCAATCTTACAATAGCTATAGTTTGTAAAGAGACCTATTATTTTACTGAATCTGTTAACATGCTTGATTTTGTTTTTGCTGAATTTAATAAAAATCTTTAATTCGTGTACTTTTAAAAAACACCCCTCCAATTGCATCTATCAATCGTAATAGTAAATTATAATGTAAAGTATTTCCTTGAGCAATGTTTAAGCTCATTGTATCAGGCAATTGAGAATCTGGAGGCTGAAGTATGGGTAGTTGATAATGCCTCAACTGATAACAGTATTAATTATTTGCAGCCCATGTTTCCCTGGGTTAAATTCGTTGTGAATCTTAAAAATGTTGGTTTTGGAAAAGCAAATAACCAGGCTCTTTTTCAATGCTGCGGAAACTATGTACTGTTTTTAAACCCGGATACATTGCTGCCCGAAGATTGTCTTACTAAATGTATCGCCTTTATAGAAAAAAATAAGGAGGCAGGTGCATTGGGAATTAGAATGATAGACGGTAGTGGAACTTTTTTACCTGAAAGCAAAAGGTCTTTCCCTTCCCCTCTCACTTCTTTTTATAAACTGTCTGGTTTAAGCTGGCTGTTTCCTGCATCTAAAGTTTTTTCACGTTATTCTCTTGCTTACTTAGGTGAATTTAAGAACCATGAAGTTGATGTTTTGTCCGGAGCTTTTATGCTTGTTAAAAAAGATGTGCTGATAAAGTTAAAAGGTTTTGATGAAGATTTTTTTATGTATGGAGAGGACATAGATCTGAGTTACCGCATTCAAAAGATGGGATATAAAAATTATTATTTTAGTGAAAGTGCTATTATACATTTTAAAGGTGAAAGCACACGCAAGGGAAGCCTGAAATATGTACAAATGTTTTACAAGGCTATGAGCATTTTTGTCAAAAAACATTATGAGGGGACGTCAGCCCGAATATTTACTTTTTTTATACAAAAAGCTATCTGGTTAAGAGCAGGTGTTTCAGCAATTACAGGAGTTGGTTTAAAGAGAGTTTTGTCTTCAATAAGTACAGTTAATATTTTTAAAAGATTTAAAGAAGGCAAGGTTGAGTCTAAAAAGCAACGTATGACAATAATAGCAGGGTCTGAAGAGGAATATAATGAAGTAACAACATTGCTGGCTAAGGCAGGATTAGAGAAAAGGTTAACAGGCCGGGCAGCAGCAAGGGCAAAAAATGGAAACGCTGTTTGTACTGTTGCAGACCTGCATTCTTTTGTTCAAAATACTCCTGTAAGCGAAATAATTTTTTGTCAGGGAGAATTAAAATATTCAGATATAATGAAGATATTTCAGAATTTGCCGAAGGAGATTTTTGTACGTTTCCATACAAGAGGAACTAAAAGTATTGCAGGCAGCAACTCAAAAAATACTGCAGGGGAGTGTATTTTTTAAACGGACAGAGCTTTAAAAAGCAGCGGCAGTTATATTACATCGCTTCAATTATTTGCTAAGCCCATTAAAGATAAATGGTTTGATAACTATTGTGCAGCTGCTATTTTAGGGTTATTATTAGCTGTAGTTTTAGCTAGGGTAAAATATGATAGAATATAAAATACATCATTGTTAAATTGAAAGCTGCATGACTGAAGATAGCTCCGAGTATAGAGCCGGTTTTCTTTTTGCAAATAAAGAATATCTTACTTGTTATAAACATACCAAATACCCAGATTAATGCAGGTATAAATAAAAATTGCCATCTGCCTGAAATATAAACGATACCAAAATGAGCCAAATGAGTTAAAGCAAAAGCTAAACTATCTACTGTCGAAGCTCTTTGTTCACCAAGTTTCGAAACAAAACTACTATGTACTAATCCACGATAAAATAACTCTTCTCCAATCGGACTATAAGTCATACCGGTTAAAGCATAAATCAAAAATAAAGTTTGTCTTTGAGAATTGTTAAGAATAACTCCAGAAGCACTATAAGATTTAGATATATAGACAAACCAATTACTAAAAGTATGTTTAAATAGCAGTATAGCAACGATATAGACGAAAGTACATATAAGTACTCCTGCTATAAAAGAATAAACTAACCAATAATAATTCAATGGCTTCTTTATGCCAATAAATGTTCTGCCTTTTTTTGTAAGAAAAATTAGTGGTGAGAGCCACATTAAAAGGAATATTATGGCAATTCTACTATAGTTGCCCGTGACATTTGCATTAAGAACAATTATGAATCTTGGAATACCAAGCAATAATATTAGCACAAGGCCAAAACGCCAATCGAACTTAAACTTCAGTTGCCATATAGGTCTGAGTATTGAATTACTATTCATTATACTTATGCAAATTTAATAGGAGGATTAAAAATACCTCTAAAACAAGTAATAAATTTCAACTTAAAACATAGCCCTTTTGTCTCAGCAAAGAAAAATACAAGTCTTTTATTACAGTAATTTCTTTTTGTTTTGAAAATTTCGCGGAAGCAAATTTATTCCCCTCCCTGCCCATTCTGGCACGCATATCTTCATCATTAATTAATAGAGTTAGTTTTTTAAAAAATGTTATTATATCATTTTTTTCAACGAGAAAACCTGTAATACCATCTTCCATGCTATCTTTTACACCACCGACATTCGTGGCAACCACAGGTTTTTTAAAAAACTGAGCCTCAATTATAGATAAAGGCGTGCCTTCATTTAATGAAGTAAGCACAACAATATCTAATCCGTTCATTACTTCAGATATATCTGTTAACCATGACGTAAAAACAACTCTTGTTTCTGAATTAATTTCTTCGGCGCTAAAAGAGATATTCTTCTGATGTAATTCCTCTTCTGCATGTACACGCAAATCACCATCACCGATTATAAAGAAGGCTGGAAGATTTTTGACACCGGAAGTTAAAAGGTGATGTATAACTTTTACAAAAAAGGAATGATTTTTTACAGCTACAATTCTGCCAACAATGCCAATGGCTATATTATTTTGCTGCAAGTTATACTTCTTTCTGAAATTTTGCCTGAGTGCAGAATGATCTAAATTTTCATCAAAAGCAAAGCCAAGTTGAATAACAGTAATCTTTGAAGCAGGTAAAATTTTGTATTGATTAACCAATTCATTTTTCTGCGATTCGCTTAAAGCAATGGCGCATGCAGTGATTTTAGCAAGCGCTCTCTCCGCTGCTGCCATTAAATGTGAAATACGTTTTGAAAAATACGAATGAAAAACATGGCCATGAAAAGTGTGAATAATAACAGGAACATTGTATATCCATGCTGCCACGCGGCCTGCAAAACCAGGCTTTGCACCGTGAGTATGCACGATATGCGGTTTGTACTTAATGACGGTAATTAAAACATAAAAAAAGGCAGTAAGATCAATAAAAAGATTTAGTCTTCTTCTTAAGTATTTATTTTTTTTTATGAGAATTCCCGGATACTTATGCAGAAGAAATCCGGCTTCTATTTCATCTTTTTCTTTTTCTCCATATAAGATAAGTATTTCAAAATCTTTTTGGAGATGCCAGGCCAAAGGTATAGTATCAGCAGCCTGTCCACCTATAACCAGGCGATTCAGAATGATAAGTAACCTTGGTTTACCTTCAATTTTCTTTTTACCTAATCCCAACTCATATCTTTAATATCATTGTAAACCTTTTCTATTCCCTCTCTTAGCGAAATAGTCGCTCTCCATCCTAATGCATTAATTTTAGAAACATCCATTAGTTTTCTGGGAGTACCATCGGGCATGGAAGGATTTGTACGTATTTCGCCTTTAAATCCCACAATATCTTTAACTAACTTTGTTAACTCCAAAATTGAAATATCTTCTCCGGTGCCAATATTTACAAACCCTTCCTCATTGAAGTTCATCATAAGAAAGTAACAGGCCTCAGCAAGATCGTCGGCATGTAAAAATTCTCTTTTAGGTGATCCTGTTCCCCATACCTCTGCAAACCCAGCTTTCGATTTTTTGGCTATAATCATTTTATGCAGTAAAGCCGGAAGAACGTGGCTGTTTTTAAGATCATAATTATCATTAGGGCCATATAAGTTGGTAGGCATCGCGGAGATAAAATTGCAACCATATTGTGAGCGATAAGCATCGCATAATTTTATGCCAGCGATTTTAGCTATGGCATAAGGTTCATTGGTAGGTTCTAAAATGCTGGTAAGTAAATATTCTTCTTTTAAAGGCTGGGGAGCCAGTTTAGGATAAATACATGATGAACCAAGAAACAACAATTTAGTAACATTATTTTTATAAGCAGAGTCAATAATATTTGCTTCGATCATCAGATTATCATATAAAAACTCTGCCCGATAAATGTTGTTTGCATTTATTCCACCAACTTTTGCTGCAGCAAGAAAAACGTAAGCAGGCTTTTCTGCAGCAAAAAATTCGGCTACCGATGCCTGCTTACGTAAATCAAGATTTTTTGAAGACCGGGTTAAAATATTAGTATATCCTTTTGATAACAGATTTCGTTCGATTGCACTTCCAACCATTCCTCTATGTCCTGCTATATATATTTTATCCGATGGTTGCATTTCTTTAGGTGAAAACTTCTCCTTATTGAAGCGTGAAATATTCAATAACCAACCCTCAATTTTTAAAGAATAAATGCCCTAACTCTCAATTTTCAACACTCAATTTTCAATCAAACCTCAATCACATTACTTTTATTGAAAATTAAAAGCCTGAGATATTCAATAATCTACCCTCAATTTTTCAGTCAATAAAAGCTATACTTACCTATATCACTTTTCTGTTGAGTTGTTTTATCATAGCAGTAGCAGGTTCTGTTAACTGTACGTAATACTGTTTTAATTTATTAATAAATCTTGTATTGGTAAACTTTTCCTCATATCTCTTCCTTGAATTTATAGAGAATGCCTTATAATTACTTTCATCCATAATCTTTAAAATAGCTTCTGCCAGTGCTTTACCATTTTTAGGTTCCACATTAATTCCTGTTACATTATTTACGTTTACCCATGAAGTGCCCGAACCTGGAATATTGGTAGATAAAAGCGGTTTTCCAAAAACCATTGCCTCCACTAATACCAATCCAAATGCCTCCGTCTTTTTAGTGCTTGGGAGGCAAAAAACATCACACGCTTTATAATAGTTTCCAAGATCGTTCTGATTAATATCAGAGAGAAGATAAATTTTATTATATAAATTGTATTGTTTTATTAATGAAACATATACTTCCTTCATTGGTCCTGCACCTCCTATCAATACCACAAAATCATCAGGCAAATATTTTGCAGCTTCTATCAAATATTCAAAGCCTTTATAATAAATAAACCTGCCCAACGCAAAAATAATTTTCCTGCCATCATACTCATTTTTTATTTCTTTCACTCTTTCTTCGTCCACTTCAAAGTTAGACTCTTCAGAGCCTAAACTTACGTAGTTAGCCTTATAATCATACTTACTTACAAAAGGTGAATGCTGAACATAAACCGGAGAGGTGCCTAAAATAATATCAGCTCTTTTAAGTAAATGCTTTTCAAAAGAACGATAAAAAAGATATAAAAATTTATGGGTAAGAATATCGCTATGCCAATGAAGTAACACTTTACCTTTTACAGGAAATAAAAATAAAGCAATGGCAGCCAAAGGGTTTGGAGAATGAATATGAACAATATCATAATCATTACGCAGCTTACTGAACCAGTAGAAGAATTTGAACGAGATAGGTGTAGATGCAACCTGAAAGGCTGTGCCGCATTTAAGAACAAATGATTTACCAAAATAAATCTTTTGTGAACCTTTACCCCGTTTAAAACAAATGACGTCATTTACATTTTCATCATGTATAAAATGATCAAAAATAAATTTTGTCGTACTTTCAATTCCCCCTCTATCCGGATAAAAAAATTTGCCAACCTGTAATACTTTATACTCTTGTGATTTCATTATTTACTTTTATTGCATAATCCTTCCAGGTAAACTCTGTGCCCACGCTTAAAGCCTGCAAAGAAATAGAATTATACAAGAATTCGCTATTTTCCAGTCTTATTAAATTTATGTAAAAATCGTTAAAATCATCAAATTTTACTATATTATTAAAATCCTTAAAAAAAGATAGCATATTTGCATCTAATGGAGTTAAAAAGCAAACTGCTCCCCCTGCCATTGCATTTAATACCTTAATTCTCAGGCCGGAACCTATATATGTTGGAGAAATAAAATATTTTTTGCTGTTAATTGTTTGCTCAATATCATCAACAAAACCAAGATTAATTATATTATTTGCTGCCAGATCACTTTTAATCTTTTTCTTTATTACTTCATCTTTATTTCCCGTAACATATAATTTCCACCTTGGGTCTGCTTTTATAAGCGGTTCCCAAATTTGTTTGATAAAGGTTTGCAGGTTATAATAATTTTGAAAGGTGTCTATATTACCCGTAAAGATAAAACTATGCGGTTCCTTCTTTTCTGCCTGTTTCCCCTTTTTTTCGTAGAAGCTATCGTACAACAATTTCAAATTTTTACAGTTACTGCATTCGTTTTTAGCCACAGAAAAATCAAAGTCTGAAATAAAAAAAGTGTTGTCAAATTTCTTCCAGCAATATATTTCGAAGCGTTTGGTTTTTAAATATTGCAGCTTTATAAATGTTCTCAATAAGCCCGGTTTTTTTAGTTCCATGACTTGTTGTACAAGTGAATATTCGATATTATGTTCACGCAAAAATATTTTTGCATCAAATTCTTTTTGCAACTGCAATGCATACCAAGCCGTATGGCTATGGTTGCACCAAATAAATGAGATGTGTTCTTTTTGAACTATTTCTTTGATCTTTTCAAGAATGGATTTCTTGTGATATTTCTCGAATTTATAAGGGAGGCTGCTAAAAACATTTAATAATATTTTAATTGGTGAATCTGTTGTATTTACTTTTTGAGGGTATATTTTAATTCCAAATTTTTCAAAATGCTTTTCAATATCTTTTGGCAGAGGTTGGAAATAAGTAAATACAAAATGTATTTGAAAGTATGCCGCTAAGTTAATTAAAGGATAATAAATACTGATTTTACCGCCATCGTGTGCAAGATAGGGATTTTGCGGTGCAATCACTAAAAGTTTCTTCATTTTTACTTACAAAGTTTTTCCTAAAAAATTGACAAAAAATGAAGAGGTTTATATAAAAAAACAGAAATTATTGAATAAGTCTGCCTGTTGCTTCAGCAGAGAATCTTCCTATTAAGGCAAAAGGCAAAAAGGCAATGTATGCGGTTTCTATTGATGACACAAACAAAAAATTAATGATAATAAAAATAAAAATGTATTGAAATAAATTATGTACTATTTTTCTGTTTCTGATCAGCTTCAGCTTTCGATAAGCATTTCCGAAGAAGAAAAAATAAAATATTATTATTCCCCATCCTGTGTATAAAACTTCGTTTAATAAACCGCTTTTTATTGTTAATGCTCTTCCGGTTGATAACATCCAGTCAAGTTCGAAAGTAGAAAGAGGAATAGGACTCGATGAAGTAATGCTATTGACCGTGCTATTTAATAAGGATGGGAAAGTAATTAAATAAGTGCCATAGCCCTGGCCAAAAGGATAAGCTATCAGCGATTTTAAAGAAGATATGATTGTAATAGAACGTGTGCTGACACTGGAAAAACCTTCAAGGTCAGTAACTAATTGAGGTATTATAACATTTACAATTACCCATAAAGTAGGTATAATAAATATTATAGAAGCAAAAAGAAGTAATAATCTCCTCTTAAGAGTTTGCTTAGAGAATAGTAAAATTAAAATAAAACACGCAAGCATTACAACAATACCACCTCTTGATTGGATAAACATTAAAAGAATAAACCCTGCCAACAGTATAAGATGATCAATTATTGTAAACCTTTTATTATTGTAATACCTGATACAACAGTAACACAGTAAGCTTAAAACAAGTTGGGGAAAAGTATAAGAAGGCTCGGTATTAAGGAGAGAAACTCTTTCGGTGAATTGATATTGAGGTGTTTTAATAAAATCAAATGCATTAGGTAGAACTATCTGAATGTAGCCAATTACCAACTGTAAAAGAACTAAAACTTTTAAAATTTTCTCTGCAAAAATTAAACTTGAGTATCTTAAAATAAAATAAAAATTATAAAGTGTAAGAATAATGATAAGATTATACATACTGTTCTTAATACACTTTACAACCAGGTTTTCACCATAAACATACCTGTAATCGTTAAAGCCCGAATAATAGATAATTAGAACAAAAGTTATCAGAATAGAGTATATATAATAAATAAGATAATAACGCGGAGCTTTAAAAAAATACAATTTATCAGATAAAAGGGTTATTAAAACAAAAATAAGCGGCGATAGAAAAATATATGGTGACCTGGCAATTGTTCCTAACGAAACCTGCAAAGACATATCCTGCACAATTAGTAAAACGACATAAACTAAAAAGATATATTGTACTATTTTGTTATTACAAATATATTCTTCCCTCGATAATGTTTTGTTATTCATCCGATCAAAAAAGTGGGGCAATAAAGTTGCATCAAAAGATTATCTATTACTTTACCGGAAATCCTAATTCTTGTCGCAACTGTGCAATAAAGTTCAACCCAAAAAAGAAATATTCCCGTAAAAAAGAGTTTTTTTGCCAAAGCTTTTGCTCAGTCTTTATAATATTATCTGCATTTGTATCATTAAAAAAGAATGGCATAAAAAGACGGATATATTGTTTGTTCTTCAGCACAAAGCCGGCCTTATTAAATTCCTTTTGCCAAGTATCAAAACTTCTTATATTTTCATTTCCGAATAAAATCTTTTTATTAAGCCTTTCATCAAATATTTCTATGATACGGTTGCTACGGCGAGTGCGATACCTGTTAGCTCTTATTATAATGTTGTTTCCATTTTCTTCAATGCCAATCAGCTTGCCATGCGGCTTCATCACTTCTTTAAAAATTTTCAGGATTCCCTGAAATGGTTCTAAATGATGCAAAGTATCCTGCACAATAATATAATCTATTGAAAGAGGCTCAAATCTTTTTTCGTAAGCATTTTCGTAGCTTGGTGTAAAAGATGAAACATCTCCGTACTGACTCCAGTATTCTAATCTTGCAGGTATTTCCTTATAATAAAATTCGATAGTATTGCCTGCAACTTTATATCCGTTCAAGGCTAAAAAAATAGCTGTTGTGCCAAAGCCGCACCCGCAGTCCCAAATAACACTGTTTTTGTCTGTTATATGGCTTTGTATATACTCGAGGCGTTGTGTGAAATAAGCTTTTCTGAATTGAAAAGAGCTTTTGTTATTAATGTATTTATAGTACCTGGTGAGATTAGGGTTTATTTTCAATTCTTGGAGAAATAATTGAAAAAAACGTTCTATTGTCATAATATTATTTGCTGATTCTGGTGCTACGAATTTCGTCCGGATTCTTTTCGAATTGAAATGCATCAAAGGTTTTTTTTTAAAGAGCTTTTTACTTATATAAACAGAAGGTCTGATAACTCTTGCACTCATGCTTATTAATGTTTGTAACTTAAATGCAGTACTTCAGCCCCAACTTTTTCAAAACGCAGGTTTAGCCACCGTTTTTATTCTGTTAGTAATGTAAGGCCGTCGATATCAATAAAGTGCTTCTTATTTGCTGTGTCCAATATGAGCCCATGAACTACTGCAGTTGCTGCTATGAATAAGTCTGGTTTATCAATGCTTTTGCGTTTAATCTTAAGTTGTCGAACAATTTCTGCAGCTTGTCTTGCTGCTTTACTATCAAACTCTAAAACAGTAAACCTGGTCAGCATTTTGTTCCAAAACTGCAAATGTGCAGGTGTAGAACCATTTATTACTTCAAATTCAGTAACAGTGGAAATATAAAGTTGACCGTAAGTTTTGAAATGGCTGACTAGTCTTGAGTTACCTTTGTCAGTCTTGCGGAAATAGTCAATTAAAATGGTTGAGTCTACTATTAACTTTTTGTCCGCCATTTAGCGATACTTATTCTGTTTTCTTCGATAATTTTTATTTCCTCTTCGGTATAAACTGGTCCATTAAGCAATAGCTCTATAAATTCATCTTTATTTTTTTTTTCAGTATTGCTTTCATCAAGTTCCTGTCTTAGCCTATCTTTTTCAGATGGCGTTAAAGTTTTAACTAGGGTCAATAATTGTTCAAACGGTACTTGTAGCTTCAGTTCCATATACCAAATTTACAAATTTCTCTCAACATGTTGTTGCTTAATGAAATTGTTGGCTAACAAATGAAATATAAAAATGTCTAAATAAAGTAACTAATGAATTATCCTCTTTTGATTTAAATATATAAATAAGTTCCTCGCGATTTTTTTTAAACTGCTGTAACCTGTAATCTTACAAGTAGCTGAATAGCATTTTATAGCAGGCAAGTAATCTATAAGAACACCATTTTGAAAAAGCCTGTTACATATATCAACATCCTCGGCCTCACCCCAGGAAATATAATTGTTGTAGGGAGGTTTAGGAATTACATTTTTATTAAACACATTTAAACCGCCATCAATAAAAGGAACGCGTCTTCTGTACCAGTGTAAATAATCTTCCTGTATATTTTCACCTGCTATCGTACTTCTTTTTGCTCCTAACTGCAGATCCTGGTAACTGCCAATGAAAGCTAAATCAAGATATTTAAAATCTTTACCATTTAGATTAAAATAAACTGCCGGTGTTGCCATTTCAATCGCATACCTTGTGAGACTTTGAACAAAATCGTCAGGAAACAAAATGCGTGAATGACTGATTACAACCAAACTATGTTGAGCAGATTCATAAAGCAAATTTTTTTTCTCACAGATCATGAGGCGGGGTTGGGTAGAAATATCTAACGGAATATATTTTATCTTTAAACCAGGAAATTCATCAATAATTGCAGACGGGTCATAAATAGTTGGACCGGAAATCAATACTTCGTAATTAATCCTGTTTAGCTCTTTGTTTTGCCGGATAGTGTCAATAGAGCGTATTAATTGTTTTTCTTCTTCCTTGTTCCCGGAAAAAACAATTCCGAAAGAAATACCAGTGTAGTTGTACAAATGTTTTTTCTTTCGTAAAACCAGTTTTCCTTTTTTAGAATCTACTTCCACTATTTCTATAGTATCTTTTAAGCATCCGAATATTTCAAACTTAACCTGCCAAAAATCAATTTTATTTCTTTTAAGAACATAAGATTCGAAAGGGGAAGAATGTATAATCATCAAACCACCTGTTTGTAGAGCATAATTACTGTACTTAACGGCATGCCTAATAAGTCCATCGTTTTTTAGCTTGTTAAGGTTGATCGTTATTTCATTGTAGAATTCAGATACTTCTTTAATTGCATATAAATCTGTTATAGATCCTATAGTAATTCTGTTCATTGAGCTTGTGCGATTGTTGCCTGATTATTTGTGCTGTTACGAGCACGATTTTACTTTTTTACCTTTAAATATTTAAATAGCACTATTAAAGCTTAAGGCGAAACAATAAATTTCTGTTTCAGGTATCTCTTGCAATGTTCACTTACTATTGCTTCCAGCTTAAACATTTTTAATGCGACGTAAATAGTACATATTGCTAAAATTAGTTTTATATAAATTTGGTTTAAAAAACTTTCTTTTAAAAGCATAAGAACAATGAAACCTTGTATCAGGTATAAACTGTAAGATGCATCTCCAATTGATACCATTAAGGAATTTCGCCATCTTTTAAAATACTCTTCCTGTGCATAAAATGAAACAAAAAAAAAGGCTGAAGGAATACCCCATACAAAAATCCTGGGAAGATGGCTCGCTGTATTATATAAATAAACATAATCCCTTTTATAAAAATTTTCTGCTGCTGCAAATTTCTGTTTTTCTAACACAGGAAAATCTGTGGTAAACATTGCAGTGATAAACAGAAGAAGGCAAGCGCTTATGAGCCAGATTTTATTCTTAAAGAGAGGAAGAATTTTATCTTTAAAAACAAAAATAAAAAGACCAAACAGAAAAGTATAATTCATATTTGCTCCGAGAAAAGTAAATATATAAGCAGGTGAAGGCAGTAAAGAAAAAAGGGAAATAAAACAGAAAAAACAAATGGCAATGGCTAATATCTTTATACGGGGGAAAGCGAAAATCATTAAACATACAAACAGGTAAAAAAACATCTCGTGTATTAATGACCATCCAAGATATAAAGTTGGATCAAATCTTTTGTCAGGCAGAAAAAGAAAACTTTCAAGCAGCCTTACTAAATCTAATTTATGAGTAAAGATAGATATAAGAACAGCAGCTATGATAGTTAATAAGTAATAATAAGGAGCAACACGGCTAAACCTGTTTATAAAAAAAGTAATTGCAGGTTTTTTGGCAGGTAATCTTACTGCAGACTCAGCTATAATATATCCTGAAATAACAAAAAATATATCTACTCCTATTGATCCGCAGAAGAATTTATTTAAGAAAGGTAAATAAGGAAACAAATGAACCTGTAACACGAGTAAGCTTGCCATTGCCCTTAAGAATTGTATTGAGATTATTTTAGCGCCTGACCTCATATTTTATACTTCACCTTTACTAAATCATATCTCCTCATAATCAATTCCAAGGGATTCTCTAAGTATCTCTTTTAAATCATCAGCATTTCTTTTTAGGTTAATAGCATCACAGCTTTTGTAAGGATTGCTCTTACTATAATCATTTATAATAATTCTTTTGTTGTGATTTAAATTCATTAAAAGATATTTATACTTTATACCTAATCTTTCGAGTTGCAGTTCCGTAATATCTTTAAACTTATGGGGTCTCGAAGTAGTGATAATGATTTCGAATTTACCTGATTGCTGCAGCAGTTTTATAATTTCAACATTTGCTTCCAAAGGATCTGATTCGCCTACGTACGGAGGAAAATGCCATGAAGAATTTTTTACCAATGTTCCGTCGAGATCAACAAACAAAGTAGCATAGCTGCGCTTAAAGCGATCCCAATCTTCAACAGTTCCCCAATCAGAGTAATATTTCACCTTTTCTCCGGTAAATATTTTTTCACCCAATATCTCGTGATAAATGATATTACTAATATACTTTTCACTTAAATCATTTAAAGCTTCATATGCATTTACATATTGCTGTGCGCTTTCAAAGCCATAACCACCGACACAAAAGCTTGAACTTATTACCTTTTTCTCAATAATGTTGATGATAGTTCCTTCGTTATTAACCTGTATATAACTTTTATTTTTAGGCTTAATCAAACCGACATCATTGAGATCTTCGAAGCATACTACGTTGTTTCCCTTATAATTAAAATCAAACCGGTTATCAGAGTCTTTAATCAAAATGGGTCCTTCAATCTTACCTGATTTTATAGCTTGGTAAACCGTTTCCGGCTGATCTTTAGTAGGAAGATCTAAAGCAATAAATTTTGCTTTAGATGAAATATTCATATCACTTATTTCTTCTTTAAAGCCTTTTAAAAATTGATGTTTTTCTTCATGCTCCTCCAAGTAAACAAAAAGAATGTTTTCAAAATCATTAAGATTAAGGCCCGAAATGCTTTCAAGCACCATAAAGTTTCCCGACGGATGTGTTAGCATCCATTTCGGTTTTAAATCAGGAAACCTTGATGATTTACCTGCCATTGGAATAACTAAATTCATTGTAATATTTGTCTTAAAGATTTTTCTATAAAAAATATTTCACCAGGATTATTCAGATAAGGAACAATTCTTAATAAATTAAAGACTTGCAAATAATTATACCATTTGCTCAAACCCAATTGATTAGCACAATACAAAGCAATTTCGCGGTCAAGATAATTAAAGGTTTGGATCAACTTGTTTTTTTTATGCGAAGGCATTTCCTTTTCAAGCATAATTGACCATTTAAAACACGTGTCTTGTCTTATCTTCACTATATCAATCAATGGAGATTCAATGAACGAATCCAAAAAATCCAACAGATAAATTTTATTATCACCAAACAAAATATTTGAAAAAGTAAAGTCACCATGACAGGTGCCTATTGGCAAAGGCATACCAGGAATATTTGCCTTTAAATATTGAAGTGCATAAAGAAAATAATCTTTATTAGCAACAGTGATACTTTCAGCTACTTTCAATTCTAACTCTTCAATCTTAGATGCTATTATCCTATCATCAATTTTTTTGGATACTGAATTTTTGATATTAAAATCGAAGTATTCAATTATATGGTTAAGTACGTTTTTTAAATCTACTATACTTGCCTGTTCAAAATAATTACTGTATTTTTCAGAGAATAAATAAGGCATAGAGAACCATGCTAATGAGTTTTCTGATGAATAAGTTTCAATTACTTTTGCTGTAGAGAAGATATAATTTTCAGGTAAGTTGTTGTAAAAGACGTGCTGCTTGTTTGCCTGCTTCAGCAGTCTTATATTATACGTTATACTGCTTGAATACTTCTTTATAACAACGTGAGAGCCTTCTTTTATAACCTCTAATTTACAGCCTGACCTGCCCTCCATTTTTATCTCAGGCAACTGTACGCTTTCTTCGTCCATAAAAGAGAGAAAAATGTTATTAAGGGCTGTGGGCTGTTTTAAAGTTTTAGCTGCAAGTTTATTCCTTAATAAGTTCTTCAAGCTGGGTTATAGCTTTTTTTAAAAAATTTCCGGCAATAATGTCTTTCTGAATGTCTTTCACATTATTCTTCATTGCTGCATATTCACTATCACTTATTGCAATCTCATCAAGTTCTGCCAGGCTGTTTATTAGAAAACCAATATTATATTTCTCTATAGTTTCTGCAATTGCAGCACTTGCCGGAGCAATTACAGGAAGACCGGCAGCCAAATACAAAGAAAATTTAAATGGATTATTGTAATACATATAATTACCAAAACGACATTTTTGTAAATCACTTGCTTCAGCGCCATCCCAAACCAATCCAAAAGAACCTTCTAGTTTATGCACAACTTCATCAGGAGAGAATTCTCCTTTCCAGATGGTAATAATATTCTTATTTCTTTGCGAATCAAACTCGCCTCCGTAAATATTAAACTTCCATTTTTTGATATTATCAAGTGAGTAAACAAATGTGCTCTTTGCAAGATGTCCTGCAAACGAAATTTCGTTATATTGAAATAAAGTATCTTTTTTATCTAAAATTCCTGGCGAGGTGAGATAGTCAAAAAAAATAAGAGATACTGTCTTAACCGTTTTCCTTAATCCATTCTCTGTCAGCCATTTCTCCATTGTTGAATTATGAACAACAATGCCATCATAAGCATTTAAAATTTTTAGTTCTTTTTGTATCTTTTTATCTGTTGCCTGTTCTCTGAGCGCATTGATGTCGTGTATAATTGTTATAAATTTTATTTTGCGCAGCTGAGCAAGCTTTATGAAATGAATAAAAAGATAATTGACAGTAGTTATGGGAAACTGTGTGGCAACTATTGAATTTTTTTTAATTTGAAAGAAAAACCTGGCAAACGAAAATAGTACAGTAAAGTAGAATGTAAGGTTTTTAGTATCATTATCAAAAGTTAACGAATAATCCTTATAACCTAATTTATGTAATGTTTTACTTGTATCAGTGACTGGCTTTGATGCAGCAGATGCTTTTACACCATTACGATAAGTAATAAAAAATTGGTATTTACTTTGAACCTTCATCTTGTTAAAGAGCATTTATTACCAAATATTGTCGTTAGTGACGCCTCACCCCCCGCCCTCTCCTCGCGGAGAGGGAGCTCCTCGCAGAGAAGGAAGCTTCATTATTATTTCCGATTATTAGTCGTTTTGAGGACGCTTAGGATGACGAATTATGATTACAATAGGAGAGGAGTACTTCAAGAATAATTAAACCTTCTTTTTAAATTATGAAGTAAAGGATATGTTGACCACAAATATTTTTTCAGAAAATTTTGTGCTTCTTGTGAAACAGGTGTATGTGTAAGTTTTTTCCTCATTTTCATAAATTCTATTCCGGCGAGAAAAATATAGTAAGCTGTTTTCAAACCATCTCTTTGAATTAGCTTCATATTGTTGAGCCAGATGCGGAACAAATAAGTGTAGCGGTTTTTGCCAAAATACTTATATACCAGAGCCATTTCGTTTCTTGTAGAAAAAATTCTTAGTCGCTTATTCGTTCTGTTTAAAGCGCTTGTACGATGAACCACATGAGCCCCGTTAAAATATACAATCTTATAACCTGCATCCAAACATCGCAATGAATATTCATACTCATGTGTATATACGTGCAGCCATTCTGCAAAACCGCCGATTTTTTCATAAACCTCTTTTCTTATTATTACACCGCACCCAATAAAGCCTCCTGAATCTTTTTTGTCTATCCATTCGGTTGCATCTGTGGTTTCAAATACGCCTCCTGTTATTTGTAACGCAAGAATACCAATTTGAGGATTGGCATCTAAATAAGTAACCGCTTCATTAAGTCCGCTCTCGAAATGGCTGTCATCATCTAAAACAATCATATATTTTCCCTTTGCTTTTGCAAATCCGTCATTCCATCCTGCTATGCCATTATTCACTTCGCGTGCAATTAAAACTACATCAGGAAATTTCTCACGTACTGCTTCTGCCGTTCCATCTGCACTATTATTATCTACAGCTATTATCTCAAATTCATCACTTTCACCAATCAATTCTTTTATTTTTAAAATGGTAATAAGTAATTCATTTTTACGGTTGTAGTTAAGTATTACAAATGAAGCCTTCATTTATTTTTTATTGATTTAGCTAGTCTTTGTTCAAAAATCATTATTTCACTCAACAATGTCTGTTATTATATTTTCTAAACCGTTTACGAGAAAGCGGAATTGATAGTCAAACTAATTACGTTAATAATGAATAATATTCATAACCCATCATAACTACTGCATTTCTAACCTTCTTGCTTTTGAATTACCGGTAATGAAATCAAAGTTGTAAATACCGGTTACAATAAGTAACCATGCCATCAGGAGTGCAGGGTTAATAAAAACCTGAGGCGATATTGCTGCGCGATTAAAGTATATAAAGTTTTTTGGAATTAAAATCAACAACAAAATAATTTTTTCCTGTAACGTAAATTGATTAAAAGGGATAAAAAAAAGCGGAAGAAATAAAACAGTAAGATAATAATCATTCGTTATAGGTGTGAAAAGAATAAATATTATAGAAGCCATTTTCAACATCTTGTCCTTGTCAAAAATCATTTCAAATAACAGTTTTAAACTATGCTTGTAGAGATAAATTAACAGCAGTATAATTACGACAGTAAGATTAATAAGCAAAGGTTTTACATTTAGGATAAACTGAAAAAGACTTATATGCAAATAGCCATAAGCTTTATAAGCTAAAAATCTAAAAGGCAGGTAAAATGAACTGCAGTAAGCAAAGCCTCCAAACTTGTACAGCATCCAACTATCATAAATCGCTATTGATTTAAAGAAGTTGTAAGGGTTATAAGCAGCGGCAGGAACAGCTTTAGCAATAAAAATTATAGATAAATAGTTTAGCAGAAAAAGGAAAGCAAAAAACAGAAGCAGACTTGCAAAAAGTTTCTTGATATTATTTATATAATGAGCGACAAAATAAATTATGAATATTATAGGAGTAACTTTAATTGAAACTGCCATTGCCAGAAACAACATTGATAGAGCAATCTTATCTGCATATAGTACACTTAAAACAAGAAATAGAAAAACTAAAATGGCAATATTACCCCTTGTTATAACAAATAATACCGGGTAAGAAAAAAGTATAAGAAACCAGTACTTAGATTTGTTTACAAATAAATCAGACTTTTTTAAAACTATTGCCAGCGGTACAAAAAAAACAATTAAAAAGATTATATACTTGGTGATTTTTAAATATTTAATAACCAAAGCACATGCGGCGTAAATACTTATGCAGAAAGGAGGTAAAAAATTAATTCCTTTTTCCGCATATATACTTGGAAGGTCCCACGTATGAGTAATGCCAACGAAATTCATAACTTCAAAAAAATCATTAAAAGCAGCTATACCGGGATAAAGAAAATTATCGTATGGCATTGTAAAACCTATAGCATTAGCCATAGTGCTGATGAAGGAAGCAAACAGAACAGCAATAAATAAGGCCTTTAAGAAAGAAGAAATGTCAGAAATATTCTTTATGTTAAACAGATCCGTTAGGAGCATTGAAGTTTTTTATTTTTTGCATATAATTAAACTTGACTTACCTGCTTTATAAAATAAGAGGGGATCAATAACCCTGGAAACAGACACAATAACAGAGTCCCAAAACTTTATTTGCCTTACAGTTGGATAGCTTTGTTTTAAAAATAGTTTATTAGTAACAGAAGCTAAAAGTCCCAGAGAGTCTAAATTGTAATGTGAGATAACTTTTAAACCTTGAGGAATTGTGTTTCTTAATAATTTTCGGCTATATCTTCGGTAATGACCAATAGCTTTATCAAAAGCGTTATACAAAAAATTATACGCCGGTACAAGTACGATTAAATAACCTCCATCTTTTAAATATGATATTGCTGTTATAAGTTCATCTTTATCTTCCTTAATATGCTCTATTACGTCAATATACATTATTGAATCAAATTTGACATTCGTTTGGTAATCAGATAGAAAAGAAGAAACTATTTCTACTTTATTAAAGCCTTTCTCATTCTTCAGGTTAGTCTCAATTTGATGACTCAATTCTGCGTCGGGCTCGACACATACCCATTTTTCAATGTGTTCATTATTAATAAAATTTATAGCATTTGTTCCAATACCGGCTCCAACTTCAAGCACATTCTTTCCTAAATATGGTCTAATCTTCCCGCTCCAATAATTCTTCCAGTTTTTTGCATGTGAAAAAATCTCCAGCTCATTACCAATATATTTTTGATTTTCCTGCATTATCAGTTTTTAATAGAATGCACATTTAAAATGAAATCCCTATATAGTTTCGCCATTGGTTTAGAAGGTTTACTTCGTTGGTTTAAATGAAAAAGAAGTAATAATAATATTATCAGCATTACTAAAATAATATTAGCAAGAGTTAAGGATATATTAGAAGCCCACCCTGGTATGCTGTAGCTGGTAAAAATCCGTAAAATAAAAACGGTAACTAAAGAAAGAATGGCAATAAAGAATCCTGCAATTGTTACTATTAAAAGCTTTACAGTGACAACATCTAAATATATAGAAATAGACGATAGGCCATGTAATATAAGGCTATTAAAATTCATTCTTGATTCTCCAAAATAGCGCGTTCCCCTGTCTATAGGTACTGTATCGAAATTTAAGCGGCTGCGAATAATACTTCCTAAATAGTGGTTCCATAAATCAGGTAAAGAAATAACATGCAGCAGAAGTGTACCAGGTATGAAACTAAAATTACCAAAGGAGATTTTATTATTTGTCAGTAAACGGAAGACTATTTTGTAAATAATATAAAAGAGCCTGAAAAAAAACTTTTCGCTTCTTTTCCCTCTTTTTGCAAATACAACTTTAGAAAAAGAAGATTCTTTAGCCCTTTGAATTAATTTTGCAATGTATTCCGGTTTATCCTCTCCATCACTATCCATAACAACTACCCCATCATAGTTTTGAAAATTGTCGTGTATATAAGAGAGTCCTATTGCAATTGCACGTTGATGCCCTAAGTTCATTGCAAGATTTATTACCAGCACAGGAGCTTCCTTCATAAAGAGGTTATAATCACAATCTTCAGATGAACAATCGTTTACTGCAACTATTGAGATTAGCTCCCATTCATGTTTTTCTGCTTCAAGTAAAATTTCGATCACTAATTTACTTAGAGCAGTCCAGTCATTGTAAACAGGTGCCAAACAAATTATTTTCATTGAGAATATTTTAAATAGTCTCTGAAGATGATTTACGAAATCTTTTTAAAATAAACTCAAATGCTGAATCTCTTGCTTGCGGAAAAGCTTTGATGTATAATTTTTGAGCTGAAATTGAAACAGGAGTATATGGTAGGTTTTGTCTCATTTTTAAAAACTCGCGTGCTCCAAGTAATATGTACCATGCGCGTCTAAATTCAAGCGCCTTAATAACTCCTTTTAAATTATTAAGTACTACTCTTCGGATATATTTCCACCTTTGAAAAGGGAAATATTTATAAATGATAGCCAGTTGATGTTTTGCAACCAGCATTTCAAAACGTCTTGTTGTTCTGTGAAGGCTACTTGTTCTATGAATTACTTTACAATCAGCGAAATATTGAACTTCATAACCTGCATTTACGCATCGTAATCCAAGCTCCCACTCGTTGACATACAAAAATATCCAGTCTGCATAACCACCAATTTTCTCATAAGTTTCCCTGCGTAAAATAGCTCCGCAACCGATAAAACCAACAATATTTTTGTTTTCCTCCATTTTCCATGCGGCACTTGTATATGGGCCGGTTAAAACATTTAGGGCTAAGACACCGATATTTGGCCGCTCGTCCATATACATTAATGCTTCTTCAAGCCCTGATTCTACATGGCTGTCATCATCAATAATTATAAAATAATCACCTTTAGCTTTTGCAAAACCAAAATTCCAGGCGGGCGCACCAATATTCACTTTATTAGCTATCAGTACTACATCAGGAAAACTTTCTTGCACAGCCGCTGCGCTGTCATCTGCAGAGCCATTATCTACAATTACAATTTCATATTGCCCTGTATAGCTTTTTATTAATTCCTGGGTTTTCGTAATAGTTATAAGGAGGTCATTTTTCCTGTTATAATTTACTATTACAAATGAGGCATGCATGTTCGTCTGATTAATTATCTTATAAGCCGTATAAAAAGCTGATTCGGTTTTACCTTTTAAACAAGTGAAAAGGAATAGATAGTTCTGATTTTTTTTTTATACCTGGCATCAATGACCATAGCACTTTTAATAATTTTTTATTCCTTAATAAAAAAAGACCTATATAATATTGTGACACTTGTGTTAACCTGCGGGCAGTCCGGAACTCAAAAGTTTTAACAATGAGTTGTTTGTAGATATAAATGTGATAATCATCAACCAAATCAATTTTATAATTAACAGATTTTAGGATACAATACAAAATATCACCAGGGTAAATACAATTAAAATGAATGTCTAATTTTTTTGCAAAAGCCTTGTATTCATCACCTTTAAAACCCACCGGCGCTTCCAGCAGGCTTGATAAGCTTAATGCAAGCTGGTAATCAGACCACTTTATAATTACATCTTCTACCGGAATATTGGTGACTATATATTTTTCTGATAAAATAAATGTTTTATTCTTACTTATAGCCATCATGGCAGGTACAACCTGCGAAGCCATACTATAAGCTCCCCAACCCGCCATATAAATATATTTCAGGTACTCCTTTGTTTTGTAAACGGAGGTTGATATAAATAACCAGTTACCGAAAGAGTCTAATTTATAAGCCAATTCTCTAGTACTGTTTATGGTTATCGGGGATACTCTGTTTTTGTTGCAGCAGTTACTATTGAAATTAATACCAAGCAAGTCGTAATCCTTAAATAATTCTATCTCATTTAAAATAAGTTCTACCGCGTTATCCTCTACCTTGTCATCATCACCTATCATCCAGATATATGGCGTTTCACATAGTTCAAAGCACCTTTGAAAATTAGTATCTCCGCCGATATTAACCTTATGCCGAATTATTTCAATTCGGTCAGCAATAGCCGGGGTGATATCATTTTGAACATAACTTTTTATATCAGTCTCAGAATGATTGTCTAATATTCTGATAAAAACCTCCTCATTTAATTGAGGAATTAATTGTAAGAGCGTATTTCTGACTTTTGCCGGACGGTTATATGTTGGTATAGCTATAGTTAAAATCATGTATCACGGTAATGCCGCTTCAAATCATTGAAGTATTTAAAAATTTAATGATTATCTTAAAGATCTGCATCACTGATTAAAAGATCAGGTATAAAACTTACTGCAGTTTTAAATATATTTTGTTCATTAAATACTGATCAGTTGGTCCATAAGAAAAATGGAAAACAATTCCCTGGGTTGTTATTGGAATAGACAATCCCTTTTTTTTTGAGTATTCAAAAATTCCATGTTCATCATGTCCAAGCTCACTACGGTTAGCTCCTGAAAAGACATCGGCCAGCAAATTCAAACGCGTATACTGTTCTTTATAACCGGGGTCATTAAAATCTTTTATGGTGTTAGCTATCTTGTGATATCTTTTTTGCTTCTTCAAAACTTTATCATATCCGTCTTCTACCTGCCAGCCGCCCATATCTTCCCATATTTTATGAGAGAAAATTATTGCACCAATGGAGAATTTATGCGGACAGACCAAATCTTTAAAATTGCCTTTTTGATTTGCAATAAATTGAGATGCTGCAGAGTCAATATCAATACATTTGTTCCATATATATTCATTTACTTCCTTATGATAAAATATGGCAGCATCAGTACCATTTTGAACCAGCTCTACATCAGGAAATAGTTGAACAAATTCCTCCTTGTAATTCATAATCTCAATAAAAGGCACCCAGCCGAATGAGTTGATAGGAATTACTACAGACCCATAACTCATTAAAGAGTAGTTCCGGTTATAGACGTCTAGTAAAGGTGTTGTCCAATTTTCAACGACTAAGATATCGTCATCCATCTTAATATAAATGTCTGATTTCAGATGTTTTATCACCTCGTTCTGAATAATGGAAAGTTGGTTGTAAGTAGTGGAGAAAACATTTATAAACGGATAATTTGCTTTGAATAAATTAATGATCTTCTTATTAGCTTTTGTAGAAAAATTATCTAATATCCATAAATCAAATTCATTCCAGTTTGTATATTTCATTACACGTCTCAATACTTTTTCCAACATATTGGGCCTGTCATTAGTAAGGAGCAAAATTGGAACTTTTTTCTTCATCAGGGGCTGTTGAATTGGAGGATATTGACTTAGAGATTATCGTTTAAAAAGATGAAAAAATATAGAATTTTTAGCTCTTTTCCGGATGTGGGGAACAAGCCGCCATAATACTTTTAATAGAAATTTATTTTTTAAGAAAAACAGCCAGCCATAGAAAATAATTTTTTGTTTTAATTTATTGTCTCTGAATTCAATAGTCCTTTGGAATATCTTCCTGTATATGTATATATGATAATCATCAATAAGGTCAATATTGAAATTGACAGATTTTAATATTGAATAAACAATTTCCCCCAGAAGTACAAACTGGTGTCTTAGTTTTTTTCCAAATTCTTTATAGTCATTTTTGATAAATCCAACATTAGCCTCGAGCAGACTGGTTATGCTAAGCGATATTTGAAAATCAGACCACTTTTTATTCAAATCATCTACTGGAATATTAGAAACAATATATTTTTCAGAGAGTACAAAAGTTTTATTGTTACTGATAGCCAGCATTGGAGCTACTAACTGGGAAGCCATACTATAGGCGCCCCACGCCTGGTACCTGATATGTTTCAGGTACTCATCGGTTTTATAAATTGAAGTTGATATAAAAAGCCAATTACCAAAATAATCTAACTTTGCAATCAGTTCCTTTGTACCGCGAATAGTAACAGAAGATTTTCTTTCTGCTCTGCAACAATTGGAATTGAAGTTGATCCCTATAAGATCATGGTCTTTAAAAGTATTCAATTCTTCAAAAATTAACTTTATTGCATTTTCCTCTACCATGTCATCATCACCTAACATCCATATATAAGGAGTATCGCAAAGTTCAAAACATCTTTGAAAATTGGCATCACCGCCGATGTTAATCCTATGCCTGATGACCTGTACTTTATCTAAAACATCTGCCCCGATCTGTTCTTTTAAATAATCCTTTACATTGACATCTGAGCAGTTATCAAGAACTAAAATTTTTACTAGTGAAGTTAGCTGAGGAAGAAGTCGTGATATTGTATTTTTAACTCTGTCCGGCCGGTTATATGTAGGTATTGCTATTGTTAATATTATCATCTTATTTTGAATGCCACTTCAAACGGCTGCTTATAAAAATTCTAACGCTCCATGGTAAGAAAATAAGCATACTTACCAGCAGTAAAGAAAGCGTTAAGTAAAATACATTTAACCATTTTGCACAAATAAAAGCTATTGAAGCTGTAACTATTGCTCCGGCTATGGAGGGTATTAAATAAGGTTCCTGTTTATGACATCGAAGATAAATTCCTAATGCATAAACCAATTGGCTTCCTAATGAATTAATAGCAATAAATAAAGCAGCGGCAGGAAATAAAAACCTTGCACTATACTGTGGTAAAAAATTATTGATAAACAATAATGCAAGCCATGCACCGAATGCAGATATTACTGCAAGTGAGAGTGCCTGCTTAAGTGATTTAAAGAAGATACTATCCAATTGCTCAAACTCATTCCTGGCTATAAGCATAGAAAAAGTCGGCACTTTAGTATAGATCCAGGCCATTGATATGGATGAAAGCCCGTTAAATACCGCCATTGTTATACCCATCTGCCCCGCTACTACAGGACCCTTGTAAGCAAAAAGTAACGGATTAAGTGTCTGAAAAATAAAGTAACCGCTTAGCCAGCTTGCTGCTATCTTCCATTGAAAAGGGAATACTTCTTTTTTCCAGTTTACCTGGTATTGGGGTTCGAAACTTTTAAGAAAATCTATGAATAAAATACGGTTCTTTTTATTTATCACAAGCCATGCAACTGAAGATAAAGCATTTGCAAGTAAAAACAGGCCGAGGCTATATAAACCCAAATGTAAAGTCAGACTTATTATTAGAACAGGATAACAAATGAGCATTTGGTAAAACCTGAATTTGGTCACTTCAAATATTTTACCTACCCCTTCTAAAATGGAGATATAAGGAGCAGATAAAAGGTTTAAGCAGGTGGCCGATAATACCAACGCCCAGGGTATAAACCATATTATATGACCACTTTCCGTCTCTTTTTGTGAAAAGAAATAATATCCTACGGGGCCAATTATTAATAATAGTAATAAGGCACAAACAGAATACCATTTAAAAGATAATTTTAAAATAGAGGCAATCCTTGATTTATGTAAGATATCCCCTATAGCAGTTGTACGATCAGGAGAAAAATTCAGGAAAGCAAACTCGTGCGCTATAACCTGGGTTAACACCGCTCCCAACCCAAGTTCAAAAAAAACCTGCATGGCAAGCATGCTATTAAAAGTATAATAGTATCCCTGTTCTGCTTTAGTAAGGAAAAGGGAAATTAAAACAATGATGAAAAAATTTACCCCGGCTTGTATGACCCTATTTGAAATTGTAATTCCTATCGTTTTATTAAAACCTAACTTCTCAAGAAATATCTTCACCATCCTAACGAAGCATTAAATTAATAATTAAATAAGATATAATTTTTTAAAAATGAAAAAATTGGTCAGATACCTCTATCGTAAATTAATTTTTTCAAAGTACTGACTTTGGCATAAGGAGAATCAATATCATCAATCATCACAGGTCTGTCAGCGACAATATCATTTACTAAAACTTCACCGTTCTTTATTTCCCTGCACGATAACTGGCCTTTTTGTAATGGTACTGCCATATAAAAATCATGATCAAAAGTCTCATTGTCCATTACATACCCCTTTGACAAATCATGTCGTGCATAAACACCGCGAACCAAAGCATCGAGATAACGGATTTCTTTTTCCGGAGGATTCCGTTTTGCGGTTCCGGGAGCGCCGCACATCTCTTTTGCTTTATTGTAGGCCTTAAACCAGGTATCAACATTTTCAGGAGTTGAACAATAAGGTGAAACAGGTTTTCCATCTGCTTCGATATCTATATGCCGTTCGAAAGTACGGGCGCCTTTTGCATAAGCTATCATTATTGAATTATGCCAGTCGTGGTATTCATGAGAAGAAAAGCCAATTACCAGATCAGGATACCTGTTTTTTAAATAATCTATTTGATTTAATTCAAGTTCTCTATCTTCTGAAGGATATATTGAAACACAATGATTAATTGAGAGAGGTATATTTCTGTTTCTGAAAAAAGTAACAAAATCATCCATATCTTTTATAGATGCTCCGCCTGTAGAAACTATAACAGGTTTTTTTGTTTTGGCAATTCTTTCAATCAACGGCCAGTCATTCAAATCTGAACTGGCAATTTTTATTATTGGCAAATCTAATTCATCACATAAATCAACCGATGCTTCATCAAATGGAGTGGACATGGGAATACAACCATTCTCGCGAATTGCGTGGATCAAAGTTTTATATTGATTTTTAGACATTTTAGTATCTAAGGTCTTTTTGATGTACCTGATATCTGATCTGTCTTTAAAATCTCCATGTATAAAATTGTCAACGTCCCTGAATTGAAGTTTCAGAGCAGCTTTTACATTATTAAATCTTACTACCTGGGAAAATTGTTCAATAATTTGTAAACCCCTTTCTACATTTCCCCAGTGATTGTTCGCTATCTCTAAAACAAATAAATCTTCAAAAATCTGGTTTTTGCTTTCCATTATTCTTCTTAAATATTATTAATAAGTTTTAAAGTATCTAAAGGCTCGGTTATACTCCTGTCAACTTTAATTAAATCCCCGTAGCCATATTCAGCATAAATAAAAGTGATATTATTAAGTTCTGCAGAAACTTTATCCTGTTTAGTATCACCTATTAAAACACATTTACTGCTGCTTAATCCTTCAGCTTCTAAAATATCTTTCACCATTTCAGCTTTAGAAGAGTACCGCCTTTTCGAATCAATACAATAAAAGGCGCAAAAGTAATGTTCTATATTTAAATACTTCGTTATTAATTCCGTTGGTTTTTGTCTTTTATTAGTAACAATAAATAATTTAATTCCTCTGTAGCAGAGATTTTCTAAAAGTTCCCGGATTCCAATATACAACACAGAGGATTTAAAATCTTCTGTATCATAACAATCTTTAAAAAGTGTAAAAAATTCCGCTATCTTATTGTCATTAGTTTCTCCGTTGACTTTTACTAATATCTTCGGTATAGGAGGACCAATAAAAGGTCTGATAGAAGTTTTGTTTGCAATAGAATAAAGTTTAAGATATGCATTATCAAATGCTTTTTGGATGCCGGGATAAGAGTCGATAACTGTACCGTCTAAGTCTAACAACACTGCTTCTGTCTTCAATGAATCCAATTACCTTTTATTTGTTATTGACCATGTTTGAGGCGAGCTCCTCCTGTGATAAAAAAGGGAACATATCGTGTAATGGTGCCGAAACCATTTTTCCATTAGGAAGTTGCTTAGAGCTTAATTTTGGTTCAAAGACTTGTTCGGGATCAAGCTTTACATTGCATAAAACCGGACCTTCCATAGCAAGTATCTTTTCTAAATCTTCTTTAAAATCAAAGTCCTTAAGAGTAAGTGAAGGTATGCCGTAAGCATTGCCAATCTTTTCCATATCAGGAAATGTAACGCCGCTTTCAGGGCTGCTGCCTATTGATAATCCAAAGAAATTGTTTTGTGTTAATTTTATAGAAAGATAACCATTGTTATCCAATACGAAAATTTTAATGTTCCACTTATGTTGAGCTACCGTTTGCAGTTCCTGTATGTTCATTTGAATACTTCCATCACCAGCCAGGCAAATAATACGTTTATGAGGTGCAGCAGTGGCTGCTCCTATTGCTGCAGGCAAATCGAAGCCCATTGATGCAGAACCTGAATTGCTGAACAGTTGCTGGCCTTTTTTTATTTGTGATGTCTGAAAAGTAACAATACAGGCAGTGGCATCTCCGCACACTATTACGTCGTTTGCTGTTAACTTTTGCTGCAATTCATATAAAAAATAATAAGCATTAATTGGCTTTTCCGGGTTCTTGTGATGAGGAAGTACAGAAGGATATTTTTTCTTTCTTCCTATACACCAGTTTACCCAATCAGCATAATTACTTTTGTTATAATTTTTATTCTCTTTTAAAGCTTTAATAAGCACCTTTAAAAAATCCTTTGCATCATAGTTTAATGAAAGATCATTTTTCATTGTAGGTTTTACCAACTCTGCTTTATCAATGTCTACATGAATTTTATAGGCTGAAGGAGCAAAATTT
>JAABUS010002062.1_pt1 | contig 39851 bp, 25 predicted proteins | sample 5560161 | NCBI WGS metagenome assembly JAABUS01 (sample SAMN10711885, study PRJNA513376) | rock metagenome | isolation source: Antarctica rocks | place: Antarctica: Victoria Land, Trio Nunatak nord | collected 2016-01-04
TCTTGATACGCTCGTAACAGACTGTAGATGCAACATAAGATCTGAGCAAGCAGATTTCAACAAGTATTGACAAAGCAAGTAGATTTAGACAAGATTTGAGCAAAATCTGAACAAGATATTCAAGCAAAATAACTGAGCAAAATCTGAGCAAGATAACTGAGAAAGATCTGAGCAAGATATTTGAGTGAAAGCTGAGCAAGATAACTGAGCAAAATCTGAGCAAGATATCTGAGTGAAAGCTAAGCAAGATATTCAAACAAGATAACTAAGCAAAATCTGAGCAAAATATTTGAGCGAAAGCTGAGCAAGATATTCAAGCAAGATATTCAAACAAAATATCTGAGCAAAAGCTGAGCAAGATAACTGAGTAAGATATTTGAGCAAGAGCTGAGCAAGATCTGAGCAAAATAACTGAGCAAGATATCTGAGTGAAAGCTAAGCAAGATATTCAAACAAGATAACTAAGCAAAATCTGAGCAAAATATTTGAGCGAAAGCTGAGCAAGATATTCAAGCAAGATATTCAAACAAAATATCTGAGCAAAAGCTGAGCAAGATAACTGAGTAAGATATTTGAGCAAGAGCTGAGCAAGATCTGAGCAAAATAACTGAGCAAGATTTGAACAAGATATCTGAGCAAAATCTGAGCAAGATATTTGAGCGAAAGCTGAACAAGATATTCAAGTAAGATAACTGAGCAAGAGCTGAGCAAAATCTGAGCAAGATCTGAAGAAGATTTAAGAAAGATATTCAAGCAAAATATCTGAGCGAAAGCTGAACAAGATATTCAAACAAGATAACTGAGCAAAATCTGAGCAAGATATTCAAACAAGATATCTGAGTGAAAGCTGAACAAAATCTGAGCAAAATCTAAGAAAGATTTGAGAAAGATTTAAGCAAGAAGATTCTCAAGTTGACAAGTGTTGACAGAGCAAATAAATCTAAACAAGAACTCAATCAAGAATTTAATGATAAACAAGATTTAAGCAAGAAAGTGTAAATGAGATTCAAGCAATTGAACAGAAGTATATATAATAAACAAATCAATGAGTCTCAACTGCTTCAAGTTACATTAATCACAACTGTTGAACATTAATGTATTCTGTTTACTTGTAACTCATTATGTTTATTATAAATAATTATGTCAAAGATGATTGAACATTTTAATGTGATGCACAGAGTAACTAACTGATGACTGATTGCATCAATTGCGTCAAATTTTAAGACTTCTGCTAAATGCAAGTTGCACTTTTGTCGATGCATCAAAGAGATTGAGAAAAATGATTGATGCATCATTGATCTAAATAAGAACTTTCTCTATCATCAAAACTTAAATACACTGATTGAGAAAAGTTCAAAGATTCAGTGATTGATTTGATTTCTTCAGAAACATTGTAAGAATGAGAGTGAGCAGTCAAATTGATTCATCATATTCTTGATATGTCTCGTAGTGTGCTTCGTGATATGATTGATAAGTCTTTTGATTTCAACTTCTTATCTACAAACTTTAGCTTTGCTGTTTATCATGCACATTATTACATTTTCATTAGCGAAGAGACTAATCTTACAACAGTGACTTCTAAAGATTGAACGAAAAGTTGAATGAATGCATTCACAACTTAGCACAGATGATCATCAAAAACTTGTAAACATCTTTCAGAAAGAGAATAAAGATGAGAAGAAGAGTTTCAAGATAATTGTTGAAGAATTTCAAGTAATGAGTGTGAATTACATGATGCATCGCGCTCGATACGTAGTAATTATGAAATCTCAATTCACAATGAATGTGAAAAATCAGATCAAGAAATGAGTGCATTGAATTGACATCAATCAAAAGATCTTTTGCTATCAATTAATCTGTCTTGATCATTCAGTAGAGAAAAAGATAGTTTGCAAAGCGAACATCAGAGCTCAGTTCATCATCATGATTGCTGATGTGCGAAAGAATGAGAGACTGACAGCGAGTAATACAGAATTGACAACATATCTAGAAGTTTAGTAGATTATTCCGTAGTTATTTATGTCACGAAGTCTAAGATCACATATCAAACAAATGCTTATTTAAACAAGTATAAAGTTTACTGAATAGTAACTTACATGAAGAAGCAGACGTTGCTGAAACGCAAAGATCAGGCAGATACATCAGATTATATGCTAACGTTTTTATAAATTTATTATAATAGACTCAATATGAAAGAACATATATCAGATCAAGAAAAAAAATACGTTGAAGATTTGTTTCAGAAGAGATGAAGAACTATAATGCATAAATAGAATCAAATGAATATTTAGATTACATGCTGAACTAGCGTTACTATAATGTGTATAATGTTAGAATGTAAACAGAATTCTTGATCACATATCTGTAGTAACAGTCTGTTGTGTGTCAGCATTAGAAAAGATTATCGATTTGTTCTGTAATGACAAGCAAAGACTGCGCAAGTTAAATATCATACTTCATGATAAGCAGTACAGTGCAACACTGTCAGAGTACAAATAGAATACATGCTAGTTTAATGATATCATAATCTTCACTAGAATCAAAAGAGAGCACAGAAAGTTCTTCAATGATTAATTATACAATTGCAAGAACTTTGTTATCAAGCAAAGATGCAAGTTGAATGTTTAAAAAGAATCTGCAAAATCTGAAAATGCAATACATAGAGATGCAACAAATAAAATACGTGCTAGTTTAATGATTTGACGAATAGAATATCTGCTAGCCTAACAATATCATAATCTTCACTACGTAAACATTAAATGATCGCGTCATGATGTTTGAATTTGATCAATAAATCTCTCAATCATCATTGTCTTAATTATTCTTCAATCAAATCATGCTTAGCATTCTTCTCACTGCACTGTCTTTCTAGTCTTATTGCATTTGTCAAATGCAGATTGATACATCTTTGACTGTTTCTTCATCAAAATTATTTTCTCACTTTGTTTTGATGACTGTTTCTGATCAAGTTATCTCTAGATTTATCAATCATCTGACAGAGTACATTTTTGAATCAGTGATGAATCAAACAAATCTTGAACTTGATTCACAACTTTCATCGTTGAATTCTGATTTTTATAAACAGAAACAGAGAAATTGAACAAAAGTAATTGTTGTAATGATTGTTTCTTTAACAACACAAGATATATACAGAGATCAAACAGTAATCACTATTACTAAACTTAAGGTTTGAAGATAGCTGAGACAATAATATGTATTGACTACTTACATGAGTTGAGCACGAAGCTTCTATCTAAGAGAACGATCATTATTATATAAACATAAAAGAATCATGTCAAGTCATCTCTGCTCTGAATGATCACTCTGATCATTCTCAAGCAAGATGAGCAAGATGAGCATCATGCTCATCATGCTCACTGTGATCATTTCTGATTCAAGCGATCAGAGTGATCACTTCAAGACTCTGATTACTCAATAATTATCTAATCATTGCTGTTATGTAATCACATGCAAGAGAGTTTTAACACTAGATTCTCTTCTAAGATTTTCATTTCGAAAATCACTTTTTCTTCATGTTTTCTCATCGCACAATCAAAAACTTTACCTTGCGTCGCAGAGATTTTCTTGAGCGTATAAGTTCTGAGCGTGCTGTCATGCGTCTTTGTAAACACTGCAGTCGCTTGCAAAAGAAATGTCGTGTTGACAATGAATTCAATCGTTGCATTGAGTGTGTGCATCTCGATCGCAAGTGCAATCTTACTTTCTCAATGATGAAGTGAAAAAGAGTGAAGACAGAATGCGATCGCGTTCTTGATGAGCTGCTAAATGCTCACAAACAGATGCAAGAGATCTTCACAAGAACTACTCATCTGCAAAATTAATTTGTGTTTCTGAAGAACAAGAAACAGACAATGATTGAACGAAAGTTTTAAAACATCATCGAGCTTGAGAAGAATGAAAGAAAGACTAGTGAATCATTGCTGAATGATCTTCTCTTTGATGTGTTCTTCGAGCAGATTGAGATTTCATCAGACTTTGACTGACTGAGTTTCTCAACTGAAACTGTCACAGAAGCATCTGACAGTTCTTGAGATTTTTCTTCGATTTTCAAGTGTTCTTGATATGTTCATAATCTTTTCACTTGATTAATCAATGAGACTAATCTCTGATATTCTGCTGATTCAGTATATCTTTTACTTCATATTCAATGTTCTGACTCTTTGAATCAATTTCTGAAGATTCTGTTTGAATTGATGTATTCAAGTCTGCAAACTTCAAAAGACAGATATGAAATATCAAATGTATTCTCATAGATGCTGACAAATCTAACTTGTAGTTAATTGATTCTTTGATCTCTAGAATTTTATAAGATTCTAGCTTTGTATGATTCAATTTGTTACTTAATCTTTTCGTTTTAATGTTTCGTCTTAGTAAATATGCTTTGTTTTTCTTCTTAAAAGTAAATTCTCTATCTTTTCTTTTATTTGCATACAGAATCATGCGCTTGCTAAGAAACTGTATATTCTTCTGCAATTCTTTTTGTAGCAGCTGCAATTGTTCTATCTGTAGCGTAACTTTCTGAGCTAATTATGCAAATTCACATGATTTCTTGAGAGTTTCTGACTTGAATTCGTAGTTTGCAAAGAATGATGACATGCTGATTACTTCTGTTGTTGCGCTATTGAAAGTCAACTGTGCTACTGACAGTAGCTGTACTCAATCATTCTGTTTATAGTTAATATAGCATCTGAGATACTGTTTCAGTGTTTGATTCATTCTTTTCATTTGTTCATCTGTTTGCAAATGATAAGCTGTTGACAGCTTATGATGAATTTCTAACTGATTCATCAAGAATTTCCAGAATTTCAATGTAAAGAGCTTGTCTCTATTTGAAATTATCTCGTCTGATAATTCATGATTTGTTACAATCATTCTTAGAAACGTGTAAGTCAAATTTTCTGCAAATGTTGCTTTCTTGTATGACAAGAAGTATTTGTACTTGATTAATCTGTCTGTTATAATCAATATAGAGTTATATGTTGTTCTAGTGACTCTTTTCTTTGACTCAGATAACTTGATTATGAAGTTCAAAGCTATGCTTTTTCACGCATGATTCAATGTGCTGAGACTTTTCAAAAGTTCATAGAGTTTATGTTGATTGTGTTTCATACAAATACACACATCGCACTTTCTGATAATATCTTCTATCTGTTTTCTCATCTTTGAGAAATAGTAGATTCTAAATATTCTCTCAATGATTTTATTTGAATTCTAACGTTCATGTATCATTGACTTGTGATGATCATTTATCATCTCTTATCTGCATCTTGTTGAAACATAAATCAGATCTTGAAATGTTAGTATTTCATTGATAATCTCAAAGTTCACGTTGTTCTTGATATTCTCTATAATATTTTGCGCGACTGAGTTCTTCGCTAGCTCTAGCTTTACTTGTTTCTCAAGATCTCTGTTGTTGATTCGTAAAGTGACTGCGTTTTGTCTATTATAAACAATCGAATTGTCTGAGTTCTCTTGCAAGATAGTCTGATTTACCTGTGATCTATCTGTCATGTGATCTGCTTTTCTGCTCAAAACGTCAGTCTTTGAGTTTTCAGATTTCTTTTGATATTGAATTTGAAAATTGTACGATGACAACTCTTTCAATCATCTAATCTGTCTTCAATTTAGAACTTTCGTGATCGTAAAGTATAATAGATTCTTATGATCTGTATATACTTGAATCTGATGTTTAGATTCTTTCAGATACGCTCTTCATTGTTTGAAAGAGTTGACAATAGCTAACAGCTTCTTGTCATTTATCTCATAGTTCAATTCAGCGTCTGTAAGCTTTCTACTGTGAAATGCAATGAGATGCAAACATCTTTTATCATCTGATTGACTGATACATGCTTCAATAGCTTCGTCTGACATGTTCATCTCAAGCATAATGAGTTTTTCTGATTCAAACATGATCAGTACTGACTGAGAGATGAACAATTTCTTCAACTTTTTGAAAGCTTCTTTCGCTTTCTCAGTTCACATGAACGATATGTTCTTTCTTGTAAGATTCGTAAGTGACGAGACGATTCTGAAGTATTTCTCTATAAAGCATCTATAAAAGTTCGCGAATTCTAGAAAGAATTGAACTTCAATCTTTGACTTTAACATTGATCAAGTCGTAACAGCTTTTATCTTCTTTAAGTTCATTCTTAGACTCTGAGACGTGACTATGAATTTCAAAAATCGTACACTCTGTACATGAAATTCACTTTTTTCTGACTTGATGCGCAGATCAACTTTCTTCAAAGTCTGTAGAACTTTCTTAACATGTTGCACATGTTCTTTCTTCGTCTTTGAGTATACTAATATATCATTCAGATATACTATGACAAATTGATTCAGATAACGTTGTAGCACATTATTCACAAAGATCTGAAACATGACTGAAGCATTAATTAAGTCGAAAAACATGATCAAATACTTGTAATGTTTTAGTCGAGTGTGAAAAACTGTCTTTTACTCGTCTTTTTCTTTAATTCGTATTCGATTGAATGTTTCGAGTATATCAAATTTAGTAAATTACTGTGCACTCTGCAATCTGTTCTGCAGTTCTGCTATGAGCGATAATGAATAGCTATTTTTAATCGTGATGTTATTTAATGCTCTGTAGTTGACACATAGTCTTAGACTTTCATTCGATTTCAAAACAAACAGAATTGAATATTCTGCTGATAACTGTGATTCTTTAATGAATTCTTTTTGCATGTTCTCTTTCAGATATTGTTGCAAAGCATTGAGCTTTTCTATCAACAATGAGTAAATGAACTGTTTTGTAAGTTTCTTGTCATCAACAAGCTTAATCTTGTGATTTCATGATTGATGTTTAAGTAGTGTCTTCTGATCACTTTCTTTCTCAAACAGAATCTTGTATTTCTTAAATTCTTTAGAAATAATAGTGATAACAAGATTTCGCAGATGATTGCTCTGAATCTCTCTGCTTCATAAAATCTGTGCATCATTGATTTCTCTGAACTCTTCGCGCATTTCTTCGCTCGTCATGACGAATATTTTCACATCTTGTGATAACTTGAATATCGAGTGCAATCGCGTCACTTCTGTATCTAGAAATGTAATTGTCTCGTTGACTCAATTGATCATCAAATTGATCATATGAAGTCATGATATGTCTAGAACTATATCACTGCCTGACTGCTTCGTAACATTTAAACGTAACTTTTCTCAATGTCATTCAATTCTTAAATGAATGAGTTGAGTTTCTTGATCTATTAGTTCATTATTGTACTTCATGAATGTTTCATTGAAGTTTTGCAGATTGTAAGATTCTTTCTTCTTCTGCGTAGATATTTGCGCTTCTTTAGCAAATTCTGAGAATATGTAATTTCTTGTGCAGTCGCTGTCTATGAATAGTCGTGCTACGTGATCATTAATCTTGACTCAGACTTGTAACTGCAACAAGTCATTGATGAAGACAAATATGCTTTCGATTTTCAATCTTCAACTAGACTTTTTCGATGATTTGTTGATCAAAGAGTCTTCTAGTTTTTTGAACTAGAAGCTCTTTCTTTCAATACTTGTTCTATGTACTGAAATCAATTTGAATTGATCTTCTTAAGTAAATATTTCTTTGAATCACACAGATCAAACCTTTCTCTGATGACTTTTGTCATCTGTCTAAGTTCTCTGAATATGTGATCTTCATCGAAAAGTACATATTCTTCTTGCTTGATAAACTTGACTTCTGTGAATGACTTCTTCATGACTATGTCATGATATTGAATGTCTTTACGCGATGTGATTGACTCATCTTGCATAGTGTCATAAATGACTTGATGTATGTTATTCTTGATCTGTTGCATTCACTGTGAAAAATCTTTCTCTTTCTGCTTAAAGAGAGTGTACAATTCGTTGTACATGCTTATAAAGCTTGCTTAACTTGTAAGCTTTCTGAGATCTTTCTTTACTTCAAGACAATCTTCTTTCTGATCAAGAGTGTCTTCTGCTGCAATAGTGAATGCTCGTAGAATTTCGCTAAGTCGATTTTCTTCTTCAACTGCTTGATGAATAGCTTCTTCGATGCTGTCTGACCTATTCAAGTCATATGCTTCGCTGTCGAAAATCTCTGATTTCGCGATCATAGTGAACGAACTTTCATCACTATTCTCATCATGCACTTTCGATTGATGATGAGTTGCTGCGTAGAAACGATTCTTTCGTGAGAGTTTTGAGTATCATTCAGAATCTTTCTTATCACTCAGATGAGTGTGACAGTTGTTCTTGTAACATACTGTTCATGACAAGATCTGATGCTTGTCTTTCTGAACTTCTTTCGTTGCTGCGAAAGATCTGTCTTGCTTATCATAAGACTTTGACTTGTTCTTGTACTTGTTCTGAGTACAATTCTTGAAGTAATGATTCAGCTTTTCACATGTGTAACATGTCTTGCTCTGTTGAACTGTTTTATTGCGAGCGTTCGTCGATATCTTTCAAGTTGCATCTAACTTCATAGATTGAGAATCATAGTATGACTGTCGTCGTTTCTTCTTGAACTTTCAACTCAATACTACTGACATAGTTGATTCTTTATCTTTTTTCAGACGTCTTTTATACTGCCTGTTATCAATGATCATCGCTCTGAATATCATCTTCTGCAAGTCAATGAATTTATTAATTCTAGCAATTTTATTCTTGACTTTCTCTCGCAGTCTCTGATAGAACTGACTGATGAGAACTGCGTCATCTCATTTTATATTCATCGCAATATGCTGAAAGCTGATTGAATAAGTCGCTGCGAAAATTTTCTGTTGCAGATTGTACAGCTGATGTTCTGCTGTACATTTCTTATCAATGTCTTCAAATACTCTTCTTAGACGTTTCTTAAACGTCTGAGAGTCACGAAATATCATGTTGATTTCTTCTTCTCGTTTCTCTGATTTCTTCTGCAGATAATTCGTTAGATAGTGATGAAATCATGTGAATGCATTATCTTTTAGATAAATGAATGCAAAAAGTACTTTGTTCTTGATGAACTTGAACTGAAATGAGTATCGTTTGATGTATAGCTTTATCTGTACTAGATATGCTTCGAGTTTATTTCGATCATCATGATACAAGTTTGATGTTGAAATCTTGATCTTATCTGCGCTGAAGATGCTTGCTTCTTGACTGAGCGTGACTTGTTCTGACTGACTAGACATGATTGAAAGAAATGAACGTCTTTGATATCTTGTGAAAGAGTGATACTCAAAGTGTAATGATTGTTTCTTTAACAACACAAGATATATACAGAGATCAAACAGTAATCACTATTACTAGACTTAAGATCTGAAGATAGCTGAGACAATAATATGTATTGATTACTTACATGAGTTGAGCACGAAGCTTCTATCTAAGGGAATAATCATCGTTATATAAACATAGAAGAATCGTGTCAAGTTATCTCTGCTCTGAATGATCACTCTGATTATTCTCGAGCAAGGTGAGCAAAATGAGCATCATGCTCATCATGCTCACTGTGATCATCTCTGATTCAAGCGATCAGAGCGACCACTTCAAGACTCTGATTACTCAATGATTATCTAATCATTGCTGTTATGTAATCACATGTGAAAGAGTTCTAACAATTGTGATGAAGAAAATGTGACTGACAGACAAAAAATATGAGCAGCTGAGCATCATAATAAAGCAGACGATGAGAATTGCAGATCTTCTGAGAAAAAATCTCAGCACTCAAGAGATTCAACTTCAGCTGCAGACGATACTGTAAAACATCAAGACAGATTGTATAAACTTTGATATATCATGACATTGATTTAAGCAAGCAATATTGAGCATGACACGTCAAGTCAACTTCAATGTCAAGCATCTTAATGCAAGAAAAGCATCAACAATACATTTATTAATTCTTGCATCACAAGAAATCTTAATCAACATAGAAATTAATATATCAGAAGTGACTCATTCAAATTTCTTTGAAAGAGATACACTCTTTGCAACGAAATTGCAAAGCACAAGTAGCTCTTTCTGTTCAATCAATGACATCATAAAAGAAAACAAGAATATAAACATAATTGAAGTCATGAATCTGAACTTTGATAAATGAAAGATGATTTTAAAGAAGAACATTGCTTATGATGATCTTCACAACGTTATTGTATACAACAGTGACAAAAACTCAATTGAGATAATCATCGAGCAATCATGAAGAGAGACACTCATAGAAATGCATGCATGAGATCAAAGTCATTTTTGTTTCAACATTAAGAAATCAGACTCAGATGAGACAACAAAGATAGTGATTCAGATATGAGACTCTATTAATATTTACTCATGCAGATCTCATCACTGTTTCATCAATGAATTCAGTAAACACAATCTTGTCATTCGCAGATTCGAATAAACAAGAAGATCTAAATCATATGAAAGTCATCATTGAAATCAGAAACGATATGATATTACTCATACAGCAGAAAAGATCACGACGAAATCAAAAACATAAATGCAGCAATTTTGTGCTATTAGATGACAAGATCTATCAACAAGTGCAAAGCAAATGTCATAAGTTCAATAAAAGCTGTCGTTCAACTACTCAACTACAGTAGAAATTCTAGAGTCAGATTGATATTCTAAGAGAATAAATAAGCGCGATCACAAAGAATTCAAGAATCAGAGTCAGAGCAATCTCATTGAGCGAATGCATAATGTCATTAATCATGAGAAGCGATTGATTAAGAAGCGAAAGACTGAGAATAACGACTTTGTTGATGATGATGAGCATCAAGCATGCTTCATCATACAGAAGTAATTCAAAATCTGTAGAGAAGAGAGATCTTGAGAAGTATTTGAAAGAGAAACGAAAAGAAAAACAGAAGAACTTTATATCTATCAACGCTGTAGTAGATTTGACAGATGATAGATGTTTTCTAGAAAGTTGCATAGTCTCATGTACTAAGAATATATCTAGATGATGATGATGACATCATGCTTGTCAGTGACAGCGCAGATATAGAAGTCTGTTATGAATGATTAAATCATGTCAAGATGCAGACTCATCTTGTTCTCAGTTTGAGATCAAAGTTAACAAGACAACTACAGAGTTGAAAAACTCAGCGTTGACTCTTCTTGAAAGAAATGACTGATCTGCAATGAAGATCAAGCTACATCGTTTTTCTGAAAAGAACAACATTATTCATGTGCTTGATTCAATCGAAAAAAGCTTTGAAAACGTTGATGTACAAATTTTCCTGAGACTGACTCGCATTATGAATTTAAAGAACTCGAAATTTCGCATATTGCATCAGATGCTTCATTCTACTTCTTTATCATACTACATTTATCATGAAGATAACATAAATCAGAACATTAATCATCTGTCACAGTTTGATATTATCATTATGATTTACTTCATGAACTGCTGTTTATAGTGATTGACTATGATCATTGATGTCATGAAGAAGAAAAATGAAAAGAGTATGACATAATCTGCAAGATTTGAAAGAAGAGACAGATAGTTTATGCTACTTTAACATCAAATCTCTATGATGTTCTGATGATCAAATGCTTCATTTAATGACAGAAAGTTAGACTAACTTAGACTAATCTACACTATCAACAACTGTGTCAGATCTGTCAAAATTGCAAAATGTTGATAAGCAGATTTGCAAAATATGATAGATAAATTAACTTCAATTAATTCAGACTATCGCAGTCTGCATAATATGTTAAACTAACTTCAACTAACTCAGACTATTGCAGTCTGCATGATATGTTAAACTAACACGATCTAGCTTCAAGTTAAATTAACTTCAACTAACTCAGATTATTGCAATCTGCATAATATGTTAAACTAACACGATTTAGCACAATTCATCGCGAAATCACGAAATTAATTCAACTAACTTAGTAATTTCAATTATAATCAATGATCGTCGACTCTGATCACAACAAAGCATGAATTCATGATCTGCTATTGTTCATTTATCGAATTCTGCAAGCTTTCTTATGAACATTCTTTTTACATCACAGTAATGAGTAAATCTGAAGAGACAAACTCAGAACACTTCATAAATTATTGAGAAGCAGATAGAACGAGAAGCACACTAAAGATATTTTCACTCACAGTTCTCAACAAATACAAAGATGATAATCTCAATGATTGTTGATCTAGAAATCGATAATACAGAGAGCATACACACTCATGTTCAACATGTTCAAAGAAGAAGCTGAACTCATTTTGCCTGCTCAAAAGTGTATTTGCACTTCTGAGACAATCAAAGAAGATGATGACTTCATTTCATCAGCTCAAAAGCGAAATCAAGCGTCGTTCTTGAAAGATTCATTGAATTTTCCAAGTAAATTGAAACTCTTGATAAGTTGTTTCAAGACTCTGTTAATCTGACTTATTTTCAAGAGATCTGATTATAAGATATACATAGAACAATGCAAGAATGCTCAATGCATCAAGATTTTAAAAGAGTGAACGTCTTGATCACATGTCAAATTGTAACTCTATTCAACATAAGAAGAAACATCATGCAATGACGAGTATATGCAAATCTAGCGTCAGCGATGAATTCAAAGACACGAATGAGAATCTTTGTCTTGAAGCAGATGAAGATAATCATGATCGTTACACAAAGAGAAATATCAGAAAAGAGAACGCAAGCGACATCGAAGCGATTAAACTAGTATGAGATAATCTTTCTTGAGTCAATGCACAAGATTATTTATCATCAGATAGTCATCAAATGATTATGATCATATGTATATTCATACTCAGAGTCGCGATATTCTCAGAATTCTACGTTATACTAGATTCAAGAAAGAATGATGTTGTCAGAGTTGACTTTTCATGATCTGAAACTTGAAAGATCATGCTCAGTGATCTTATTAGAAAAATCTGACGAGCTCAATGTCGTGTACTGAAAGAGATAGAATAAATCAAGCGCAAGTCTGTCTCTCATTTGAAAGATTTTGAGAAACGCAAGATATTGTTGTATCAAATAAAGTTATATTTCTGATTATGCACTAATGTCATCTGAGAAGCAGATGTATGATTGTATTGAAGATACACATCATCAGATAACTTTCAAGATTAAAGAACTTATCGACAGTCATTATAAATTTGTCAAAGCGTTGAACATGCAAGACTACGTAGCAAATCTTTTGAATGAAGACAACTTTATCGCTTCAGATATCATCAAAGTACGTAACATTCATAATACAAGACATAGCTAATTAATCATCAGTCAAAGAAACAGCGTTTTTGCGTCAAAATCATATACGCGTCGATTGAACATTGTTATTTTGCTACAAAGAGTAGTTTAGATCATCATTATTTAACGAATATCTACTTCAACTCACTGCAAATAGAAACAGTGATTTTTATTGTCATTGCAATATGACACTTGATTCAAGAATACAAGACAGAAGAGAAATTGAATCTACTAAAATTTGAAGAATTTTCTGTTACACATACGTTTTGCTTTTGCTAGAATAAGGGAAGAATATCTCTTGCATATCATTAATCTATCTTCTTTAGACATCTATGAAAGGTTTCTCAACGCGCTCAAAGTCAAGCACTTGAATAAGAAAAGACAAACCTGAATTCTAACTTATTTTTGAAAGCAAGCTGAACAACAAGTGAATTTCAAGAAATTAATGAATCAGAGCATGATGAAGTTGCATGTTGATTCATATCATCATAAATTAGATAACTTGATGAAACTTATGAGCGATGACGAGACTTCAAGTGTGTCAATGTCATTATCATTAAAAGCAATCTTTGATTTCACATTGTTATCTCAGTCTTCTACGTTAAGTTCATTGATCAATCTGTCTTCTACGTCAAGTTCATTGATTGATCTGACTTCAAGAGCTTCAAGTTGCACGATCAAGATAAGAAGTCTCACTTTCATGATGTTGATCATAATACAACATTAAGCAACATATAGAAATCAAGAGTTGTTAATGAAGAGAAATCAATCGACTCTTTGACAAACGTTTTGAAGTTCGATTTATTTCTTGAAGAAGATCAATATATATTACATAAAGCGAACACTGATGAGAGCACTGTCTTTGATTACAAACTAAGTTATTCAGAATTTCTTGAAGCATATGAGATGAAACATACAACTAATCTATGATATGATATAAAGAGCGTTGTGAAGAACAACATTCTGAATGATGAGAATGAATATCGAGTTATGCTGAAGTGTGTGCGACGAACGAAGTCAATGACAGTATCACAAGATGATTCTACTGAGTGACAGTCTTCACAGTAAGTAGTCACAATGCTTCTACATAAGAATCAGCTTGACTGTAAACTATCAACAAGCGAAGGGAAAATCATGAAACAAGATAGAAGAAATTGTCATTTCAACTACAAATAAACATTGAACATGATGAGTAACAGATGATAAATAAACGATTCTCTCTTCTGTTTTTTCCTTCATTTCTTTCTGTTTCTTCATTCATCTTCTGAGATTCAACTAGAAACTCGCTATCGTTTCACTCATTCACTTCATAAACATAGTCATCTAGATGAAGATAGTGTTTAACATCTTGAAGCAACTTTCGAAGCAACATTTAACTTTAGAAATCATCAAAGAATATCAAGTTTGCTTAAACAAATATAATATCAATTATGATTCAAATCGAGTCGATGCTCAATAAAGTAATCATGATTTTTATAATCACGATTCAACTGTGATAAAATATTAAACAAGCAGGCAATATGTAAAGAAATAAGATGACAAGTTTTAGAAAAGAAATGCATAATACATGATCTGCGTCTACTTCAAAGACAGTGACAATCAGCTCAAATATATAACTGACAGATATAATGTTTAGAACATGAATGATATGTTACAAGATAATGCGATACAAGACATTTGACATAAAGATAGACTGTATAATAAAGATGAGCAAAATCAGATTTATTGCTTGAACTACTGAATTGTGATAAACAATGTCAATGTGATAAACGATGTCAATGTGATAAACGATGTCAATGTGATAAATGATGTCAATGTGATAAATGATGTCATTTAAGCGATTAAACATGCGTTTGCAGCTAATCACGTCAAAGTGATCTTATAAGAAGAGAGATTGATCAAAATGATAAATCATTTAATTTATCAACTAATTATGTAATTAAACACTTGACGAGATTTTTCGATGTATGTACTATTCTTTTCTGAAGGTAAATCGAGTTAACACTGAGCACTTTGATTGCATAACGATAATTACTCATGCATAAAGACTCATTACAGTCGACGTGCATGATTGCAATATCATCTCTTCGAAAAATCAGATCAGTACTTCATTGTACAGAGAGATCAACAATTATTTCAGCAGTATATTGTTGATTTTTTTGCAATTATTGATCAGAGTCAATTGAAATTTCTTCAACATAATCAGAAGACTATTCACGCAAATTTTTACAAAGATTTTGCAAATGCAATTACTAGAGAGAACGATGACTCTGAGCTTATAGATCATTAAATTATACTATCATCAAGCTACATGAGAGAGAACAGATGAATGCAGCAGCTGTATCAGAATTTCATGATCATTGCTCATCATTTTGAAAAGTCTATCATGTTTGTAACATGTACTGCAAACTCGCACTGATCTGAAATTATCGCTGCACTTGAATTAAATCAGAAAGTCGAGAATTAATCAAATATAGTTACATGAATCTTTCATGAGAAGATAAAGACTTTATTGCAGAATCTTAAAACTTAGTATGATTAATATCTCGACATCATATGAACTATTAAGTATCAGAAACGTAATTTATCTCATATACATATCTTACTGTTTCTGCATTGAGAGAATAACTTTCTTGAATGAGCTTGCATGAATGAATTGATCTGTGCAGAGCTTTTCAATTTCAATATTGATCTGAATGAATCTTTACAACGCATTGTTGAAAGTCAACTGACACATGATTCTTGTGACATTTGAAATTCTTCTGCGTCGTGCATGAAAGATAATTCAAAAAATTCTGAACAAGTCTGTAAAAAGAAGTTTTCAAAGTTGTATTAAATTGAAATCATGATTCAGCTCAACGATTATTCTTTGTACAGAAGACATCAGAACAATTGTATCTGAATGAAACATGTGAATGATAGAGATGTTCATCTGAATAATGCATGAGTGATGTCGTACAATTCTTATCTGACTCGTAAGTATAGTGCGCATATTAATGTTAAAATTTGCGAGTCTATACAGATCATCAAGTACGTTCACAAATACATGTACAAAGAAAAAGATCAAACAATCATGAAGTTAAAGAATAATTTAAACGAGATCACACATCACTTGAATGATTGTTATATTTCTTCAAATCAGACTGCGTGAAATTTGTTCAAGTTTCACAGTCATATCGAGAATTCTTTCATTACGCGTTTGATCATGCATCTTTCTGATGAGCAATCAATGTATTTTTCAAAGAATGTCACAGTGAAACAAATACAAATCATTCTGAACGAGATTGAAACAACGCTTACTGCATGATTTTGATATAATCAACAACATTTGAATGAACGTGTGCTTCTGTATCAAGAGTTTTCAACTCATTACATTTATCAGTTGAAAAGAGAACAACGACGCTAAACATCAAGATAACGAGATATGACAATTGATCATATGTATTATTTCATCTCAATGCAAAGAGAAAAACATTATCTACGACTTCTTTTAATGATTGTATGAGATGCTCAAAGCTTTGATGATATACACACTGTTGACGAAGTACTGCATTTCACTTATTGCTTCATCTGTACTGCTCTGCATCTGCTTGAAGATGATGACGAGTGAATTAGTTGTTTTATCGAGATTATATGTTTCTTTACGAATTCATCTTTACGAAGTCTGTTTGTGATTGCTCTGATGCACAGTAATCTTGCAGATTCATGTGCATTATGAAAGAGATTTCGTGTCAATCTCTGCGATGATTTACCTCATTGTATGCATGAATTTTCTTTCATATCAATTGATTTTGAGAATTCACATCTTGATTATGAGTTATATCTGATCGCAAAGATGCTGCAATGACATGATAAAACTCTTGCAGATTTCAATCTATCTGCATTGATCTTGAATTGATTCAATAATATTGTTTCTTTTCTGATTTTCACAAAGCTTAAGTATGATCAGATTGAACAAATCAGATTACAAAACACAAAAATTGCTCAATTAAATGAGAAACAGCGTCAAGTCTTGAACAGTATTGTTTCAATCATTACAGACTCACTCAAGACTGCACATTTTTTCATTCATGACTCTGCAAACATTGAAAAAACATTTCTATATGAATGTTTGTATCATCACTTTCAAGCGCAGACAAAGATCGTTCTGTGTATGATTTCTATGAGCATTGCAGCTCAGTTACTGCTCGATGAAAGAACATCACATTCTCGTTTCAAGATTTCTATCATTTATCATGATACATCGATCTGTTTTATCACTGCACGCTTAAAGCTTGTTAATTTACTGAAACGTATGATCTTGATCATATGAAATGAGATTTCTATGCAGCACAAGCATAATTTCATAATCATCAATGCATCTTTGTGTGACATTTTGCAGTTCAGCAATGTATTTGATGAAATATCTGTAATTCTTGAAAGAAACTTTGCACAAATCACTTTCGTGATTTCACGAGAAAATCAATCAGCGCAAATTAATGTCAGCATTTGCAACTTCTGAATCTGAAATTATCTAATTGTGCTGAAACTGCATTGAAACATGCGAATTTAATCGAGTCTGAACAATCAGCAATTTGTCGAGTGAATCAATTATATGTCATATGATTTCAATTTATATGATGTCAGATCTTTATCATTCATGATCATCAATCATTATGAAACATCGCGATCGTTTATTAATCATGTATATTCTTCGCATGATCTTGCACAAGCTCATACATCTTTGAATTTCTTCAAGAACAGAGCTATACTATTTTTTCACAACGACTTCGTTAATCTGTTAAATCAACAGATCATGAATGACTTTTTTAAGTCTGCATGACTGTTCACGTTGATTGATACGATTGAAAACAATGATGTCAAGAAGACTGAGAATATCAGTACAAAGTATTTGCAGACTCTTGAATTCTCTGAATTTCTTTTATCACAAATGTATTTCAAGATAGAAACTTTAATTATGTTACTACGTAATCTGCATTCACATGAGAAAATGTGTAATAACACTTGATTGATTATTACACATTTGCATCAAGACTGTATTGAAGATTGCATCTTAAAGAATAAGTTTGATGAAAACATATGATTGATTTCAAGAATTAAGTTAATCAGTAAGAAAGATGACTATTCATGAGTTTTATTGCATAAGCAGTTTTTTATTCATTTCTGCTTTGCAATGATAATTAACAAGTTGCAAGAACAGTCACTGTTGATTGTAAACATAAATCTTTCTTTGTTTTGTTTTAGTCATGATCAGTTATATGTTGCATTGTCTAAAGTCATAAATGTACAAAGATTATCAATTTTGTTTCATTCTTTTAAGAATCAATGTACTGATAATATAGTTTATTCAAAGATTTTGTTGTTATAAGTGTGATTGAACTGTAGTTTTGAGTTCTGTATTTAGAATTAAATCATTGTTACGTTGAATTCATCTTTTTACAGCTCAGCACTGACTACATTACATCACAGCATAAGTAATTACAAGTCTGTGTGCTTTTTGCATCGAGCTTTTTAACTAACTACAGAGCTTTATGAGCTAGCTACTGCTGCGCATAGACGCAATCTACTGTTGCACATTGATGCAATCATCTGCACAGATTCTTACTACTCATCTTCAAAGTCATACTTTTTCTCAAGACTTTCAAATAAAACTTCTATCATGTGTAAAGCTTTTACAATGATCAATGCTTGATCTGCAAGAAGATCATACACATTGAAAAGTTGCTTGAACAGATTGAAGATTAAGTTGAATTCATCATCATTGAATTCAGATGTTTTACGCTTTTTCGCAAATGCTGTACAGATTAGTAAAGTCTTTTCATTATTGATATGAGTTCTTACTGCTTGATTTGAATTTTTTGCAATCATGTGCATTCTTGAACTTGCTCTTTTCAAGCATCTTCTCTTTGATACATTTATTCTCTGCTTTAATCATGTCTGTACAGATTAGTACATTATCAAACTTTTTGATACAAAGATTGTACATATTTGATACAAGACTGCATCGATCAATTCTCTTCTCTGATGTCAAGCATGAAGCACATACTTTCTGACACAGCTTGAGAAAGAATCAACAGAAATGAAACATGTCAAAATCGTTAATGCATGACTTATATGCATTTGTTCTCTTATGAAACAGTTTGACACAACTCTGCAAGATTATGCTCTGAGAGATATACTTTTGCTTTCAGTTCTGTACAGATTAACAATATTCAATGCACATCAATATAAATCTGTACATACGTATAATTCGACATTTTTGTTCACTCAGTTACTTCGCAGATCAATATCTTGCAATAATGACTGTGCTGCAAGCTGTACAGTCTTGATTGAGCAGAATGATTCTGCACATCTCTGTTCAATTCTTACAAGAACTTCATGCTTCTTGCTTGTAAACAGCTTCGCCTTGATATCAACATGAGAAGCAAGTGTGTACAAATCATTATTGCTCTCAATGAGAGCTTCAACATCTGAGACATGATTATGAGTCATTTGCACAATTGTACAGATTTGTAATGTTAGAGTATGATTATGAAAGAATTTGTTCAATCATAAACTTTTCTAGAAAATTTGTATTGATTAGTAAAGCTGTGCACATCTTGATACAGATCAGTTTTAAGAGTTGAAAAGATACAAAACTGTCTGAATGATATTACACAAAATCAATACAGATAGATTACATGTTTAATCAGATGTGTAAAAATTTGAACAGAATGAAAGAAGTTAGCATTTGATCTGAATAGATCAATACTATATAGATACATTTCTACAAAGTCTTCTAAAATTTAAAAGTCAAGAAAATCTTTGAAAATTTCAAAGCTGTAGAAAGCAAAGCTCTGCAATTACTGTTAACTGTCTTGAAGCTTTCACGTAAGAACTGTACAGTTTAGTACAGTTATAGAAAAGAAAGATAAACACTTGCACAAAGCTGCAAGCTCAAGTGAACATCAGTACATAGTGATACATAGAAGCGAAGATCTGTACAGAGATATCATTACATGTCTGTACAGATAGATCTGTAAGAACTTATCGAAAGAGTTGTTGTAAAAGTTACGTTTGAAAGATGCGATAGAAACAAACTTATGTTCAGAATCAATCTCATGATTCATCGCAGCAACCTCAAATTCACTGCAAATGACCGTACTGAACAATACATCACAGTAAATACTTTTCCATACATGCTATTTAAGCGTAAAGGCAATTTCCATCGGAAATGGCGATCCCCTCGTCTCTTATACATTACGTCATTTTTAAAACAGTCAGCGAGCATCGGCATATTGTTCACTTATAGAAATCAGCAAGTTGCATTGTATGCAAGACAGCGGGCAGACGTTCTGGATCAGCAATGAAGCGAAAAGGTTTAGAAGAACTCTCATACGATATTCAGAGGCCAGATCGAGCGAGGAAGGAGCGGAGGCCTAATATGAAGAGGACTAAGTATCGTTGTGAGATCTGTAAAGAGTATATTGGTAGGGTAGGGAGCTGCTGGGAGGAGCATCTTGAAGTTATACAATAACTTAGTGGTAGCGCCAAGACGAACGCCCTACTTGCCAGCCTATGGCATAGTGCAGAAACAAGAGAATAGCAAAATAACCACATCTATCCTTCTGTCAAATTACCGCACCTTCACACGAATCTCTCCCACGGTCGACTTGCCTTGTTCGGCACGTGTTAGAAATCTACCGCTGCTATCATTAAAACATGAACTGCTCGTCCTCAGCAACTTGGTTGTTGAGCCACTGAATGATTGAACAGCGACACAGAGGGCTCGAATTGAAGTCGGCAGGGCTCCAAGTCCCATTCAACCGGCTAAAACTCCAAAAGCAACCTCCTTACTCCAATGCAATTGGTTTCCCAGGCATAGAACTCAACTTCCTGAATTGCCGGTTCTTGTGAAGCGCAAGGGCGGCACAGACCATGTAGGAACCGTAGAGAAAGAGGACAAGGAATCCGACTCCGGCTCTGGCATTCACGACCGCTTCAGAGCTTTTGGTCGGGATAAGACCTGGTTCGATGTGATCAAGATCGCGCTGGAAACAAGCAGAGCTGTCATTATCGAAGCCGATGCCGGTAACTTCGCAGTCCATCCAGATTGTCCACTGCGTCAGCCAACCGACGAAGAATATCGACGAGGCAGTCACCACATAGACTGGGGAGAGCCGTTTAGTTTGTGAGAGCCCAAGGTCCGCGATAGAGTGGATGATGCTGAGGAACGGCATGGTTGCCGAGTAGAAGATGATTTTCCTAGATAAATACATCCGACCTTGATCAGCTTTCAAGGTCTGACCGAGGGATGAGAGGGAGACGGGGACTCAGCAATGTAGCCACTCACGCGTTGGATGGACGCACTCTCATGTAGACCATTGACTGTGGGAACATTGGAGTCTCGGCGGCGTCGTGAGCGTAGGATGTAGCAAGCCCAAAAGCAATGATTGAGAAAACGAGGATGGCGATGCTGGTGAGAGGAGCGAAGCGGAGAAGACCTGGCCAACGTTGAGCGAATGTCGTAGCCATGATGAGGGGTTTCGAAAGGGTAAACAAGGGCACCCGAGTCAGACGCCGGGAAAATATCTGGTAGAATAGAGACGATAGATGACGAAGCTGTGTCGAGTATTTATCATTCTTCGTGAAGTTACAGAGATTGGGGTAGGCATGATGGGGCTGTGTTGTGTGTGAATGTGTACGGTAGGATGAAACATTCGACGAAGCTGTGATGCAGCCACCACTAGCTATCGACTGAGGATGGCCAATAGATTTTCTGTTTTAGGTCTGTAACATGCAGTGCGTTGTATTGCCGCAGGGATTCATGTAAGATATTATAGTATGTGGGCGCTTCGAGCCTCTTGGCGGCAAAGGCAAGGCGTCAAAGGCAAAGCCACAGCCGAACCGAGTAAACTTCCAACGTATCGTTCGTTGGCATCACCTTTACCACACCGAGGTGTAAATGATCATTTCACAATTTCTCTGCTCTCATCAGTCTCTCACGCGCTAAATGGAATTGCTCGCACGCTTCGGTTTTTTTGTCATTGTACTGTGCAATCCTCATTGTCTTAGCCCAAGAGCCTACGCTCAGCGCATCCTGCGCAATTCTCCTCATCTAAACCCCCCCAAGCAATGGATGAAACTGATCCTGGTGTTCCTCCCTACCCAAAGTATCTTACCATGTTCTTATTTTGGTCATGTTTGGCCGCCGCAACTCGTTTCAGGCTGTGAAAAATCTCTTGGCTAAAGTTGCTGATATTTGCAATTCGTCGGCTTCATGAGGCAAAGTCTGGTCAAACAGGCAAGGAGTTGGAGGAGCGTATGACTAGGCCTAGATGTCTACGTGAAACCCTCCTCCCCCAATCCTGAGGCCCTGCTCATTTTCCCGCAATCTACTATCTTCGATCTGTTTATCCTTTTTCCAAACAACATATAATAGCCCCTCATCCATGGAGCATGGCGTCTCAAGTGAAAGACAGCGACATCCTTCTGCTTGTTTACATCTTTGATCTTCATTGAATTAGACAGTCTTTCCCGAAACAGAAACGCCTCAAAGCAAGCCTTCGGGGATGGAGCTTCTCCTCTTTCTTTTGGTCGCCATATTCACAAGTTCGTCTCAAGCTTTGACGACAAACTACCGCCTTCGCACCAGAGAAGATCCACCACCAATCCCTGAACGTCCTGCAACCAGTGGTCCAGGCTCTTTCCATGGAAGCCAGTTCCAATTTCTCGAGCACACTGGTTATGCGCCAGCCGTTGACGCAATGCCGGTTTTCGTCTTCTCAACAACCCAGAGTGAATTTGTTCGTCATTGCCGTTTTGCCCTAAATAGACTTGGCAATTAGCTGACCGTGCAAAGCAACCTTGCTACCCGGAGAGTGGCGTTGAACTCGGCTCTGGCGGACAGAACCCGGGTACTGATGTTCCCATCAATGCCAATCCGGGAACCAATTGCAATGACCCCGGTCCATTGAACGGTGCATATACTCTCGGAAATTCGTTCCCGACTTATGTGAGCGCTAGTTGGTGTGGTGCAAAAGGTGAATGGCGAATTCAATACTACAACTACTATGTGTAAGGCCCCGACCTTGATACCCAACATTTCTTAGTGACTGATGAATCATTAGACACGATGGTATGTTAACGTATCTGGGTCACAAACATGACTGGGAAGGCATCTCCGTGATCTGGCAGAAAGATCCGGAAGGAGACTGGTGGCATCGCGCGGTAATATCCTAACCCATCTTGACGAAGCCGACGATCTGGGCTGAGATTAAGACAGGGCGCGGTCTACAACAAGCACTGTATGCATGATTGGTACAGGTGGGATCAACTGAACACTGTCGACGTGTAAGATACATTCCTTCATCATGATGTTACTAGACCATTGACGGCTTCTCAGGGATGTTCCAGGCACCACTGATGTTTCAGATGAGAGCACAGGCCAGAACAAAAGGCATCCCAAGGTAAATTCACTTGAGCCTCGAGCCGAGGAATGACTCGCTGACCGGTACAAGGTCTCCGTCGGATTTTTCTCTCACGCATCTTTCCCTGAAAGAAACACTGATCGTAAGACCATCTTTAACGGAAAATGCCCTGAAGAAAGAGATTTGCTAGGCGATGAGTATAGGTAGAATCACCAGCCTTCTGGTCTTGTATCTCGATTTTGTTCTAATGCATATGCAGGAGTAATGATTGGTGGAGGCTACCTCGCCTCGAAGACATTAGACCAGCCAGTGATATCGATCGTGAGTTAGGACACTCTACGATCACACAGTACATATGAAGATAACTGACTTGAATTTTCAAGCGAGTTGGGACTATGGGAGTGCAACCAGCACTCCTTGGAAGAACATCATCGACCAATGTTCCTGGTGATAAACACACCAGCATGACTTGGGGCTAGTGCGTGTGGCGAGGGTGGGAAATCCAGGTCACCTGGGAAGATCGACGGCACTTATTCAGGTGATTCCCCCACTCATTCCACCTACTCATCACTACGACCAAAATCTCGGTCTTCATACCCACCCGCCCACATCTGAAAGAGTATCATTCTTTCGGTGTTCTTTTTTGACCTGCGGGGGGTTTCGATGGTTTTAGCGAGGATACCCTTTTAGATCGCGTCCCAGCCGCACAAATAGAGAGAGTATTCAGCGCTACGAGCTGATAACCAAGTGCCACAAGACTGACGTGAACGACGTATAAAAGAATTTAAAAAGGTCTACGTTCTCGATTGCCGCTCTTGTATTCCCGCACCACTGACTTACTCTAGGCGCGGTTCAGTAGCCATTTCTTCGATGAAAAGGGGACCTCCGGCGGCACAATAATTCAGCGCATCCGGTACGATTCTATTGGCATCCGCATCGCGGCAAACGCGACGATTACTTATACATAGTAGTAGCATTTTCCAAGAGCTCCCTCAAACATGGTTTTGTTACAACAGGGGTTTGGACCTACGTTTCGTAGTGGATCGTAATGAAGTTTCCATTTCAATGTTGGAGTGACTATCGATCAGGGTAGAATGTTACGAAGGGGTTCTGAGATCACTTGACAGCGTGTAGAATATTTATTTGTAAGTTCTACAAGAGTAACAGTTTAATCGAAGTCGCAGAATATGTCTATGAAGACAGGTGACACAATATCCTGCTCAGATGATTGTTCTCCAAAGAGGACAACCGCAGTGAGAGTTGCTTTTGTGCATTACCAAATGAGGATTCTAACCCATCCCATTTGTGAATACATACTGTTGACATTCCTCTGTCTGATATCTCCAACTCCCGGCGAAATGCGATGAACAACGCTGCGTAGATGGGTCGTGAAGGTAGCATATTTGCTAATTAGAATTACTGGTGATGGTAGTACTGAAGCCTGCGGACATGATACATAGGCACTTAATTGGCAAGGTGACCATGACGAAGAGTACCAAGGAGAGGTTATGGCCATATTATCCGAACTTCAGAAGACAGCCGCCAAGCCATTCTTCGATTGCCGCTTGCTGAATCGTTTCCGGCCAATAAAAGAGTCCCTGTCACTATTTGCTAGGTGCTTTTGTAACATGTTGTGGCCGGACAGGTCCGGACTACTATCGTTGTCGAGACATAAGCCACTTGTGTTCTGCGAGGAGCCTGTTTGCAGTCCTCTGTACGCTTCGTCGCTAGAATATGAATTCGAAGCACTCTGTGAAAGAGCCATTTCTCTAGCACTCTCGATTGCGTCGATCCATTCTTGTGCTGCCGCAGAAGTAGCGGAGCCGTCTGATGATGCAGACTTTGGGTCCTCGAACGTGAAGTGCTTCTCCCGCTACATGAGATTTTAGTCACCATGACGCTTGCAGTACGTATTGGAAAAACATAACTTACCGTATCGACACACCAATATGTCAAACCCTTCGCGTCTTGCATTTTCCTCCATGCACAACCTGCAGCAAGCAATGATATCTCGATTTTGGTTTTCTTCTCCTCGCCACCAGCTGCGACTATAATGATACGAGCACTAGAGGTGACCATGACCAGGCGTTGACGCTTCTTCGCTGCGCTGCCACCGAAGAATCTCGAAAACTTCTTGGGGGCGTCATCACCGTTTTGCGTACTGTTCCGACTAGACGGGCTATGCGGTGCAGGTGAAGACAGTACACAAAGATTCCCAAGCTTCAATATACGCTCATTGGTTCTGGTCAAGACTGGTGACCATTCAATATCTAGCTGGGTTGGAGGTGGAAGCTCAGTAATAATTCTCGGACTGGGCTTTGCCGCGTTATTACTACTGTTGCCGCCACTACCACTCTCGAAATGCGTAGCTGAGGTGCTATGTGACCGCGGAACATTCGATGGGTAGCTATTTCCGCTACCATTGATGTTGGTACTTGGAACTGGAGCTGATGGTACAAAACTCTTGAGCCTTGGTGCCTTCTGCCTCCAAAGTCCACGGCCCCAAACGATGCCATCAAAGAATTCATGATTCTTGACATGCTCGATTGAGAGACGTCTTGAAGGTTCTAGCACGAGCAGCCGTTCGACTAAATCCTTTGCTACCTCAGGAAAGCCTATCGGAAACTCGTAGTCTAATGCTACGATTTTTTGGAAAGTCAGATACTCGTTGCCAGCCTTAAACGGAGGACGCCCAGCCAGGAGTTGGTATATTATGCAGCCAAAAGCCCACAAATCACTTGCTTTGCAAACGTTCTTGTCTGTAAGCAACTCCGGGCTGACATATTCTGCAGTTCCCACAAAAGAATTTGCCCGTTGATTTTCGCCATCCGCCGGGCTTCCTAGATCGGGGCTGCCTAAACCGTTCGAGCTCGCTCCTGTACGATTTGGCATGTCTAACATCTTAGCTGTTCCGAAATCAGTGATCTTTACATGCATTTGATCATCTAACAAAACATTTTCCGGCTTCAAGTCCCGATGTATGACTTCTCGAGCATGCATGAAGTCGATTGTATCCAAAATTTGGGCGCCATAGAACCTAGTGCACTCTTCGTCGAAAGTCGTCATCCGCTTCAGCACACCCAAAAGCTCCCCACCAGTGGCAAGATCAAGCACAAAATAAAGTGAGTCTATGTCTTGAAAAGTGTAGTAGAGGCGCACCACACCAGGATGATCGGTCAGCCTGTTGAGTGTTTCTTTCTCGATGCTCACATACTTCACTTTCTTCTCCTTGATGATGTGTTTCTTGTCAAGTACCTTTATGGCATACTCCTTACCCGTCTGCCTATCCGTAGCTGCCATGACGGTAGAGTATGACCCTTCTCCGAGCGTCCGTCCAAATTGGAAGTCTTTTACACCTTTCTTCACATGCCGGGTCACAAGCTTGCCATTCGCATCCAATTCCTGCCGCTGTCCGACGGCGGCGCCCCTTTCCTGCCAATCCTCGCTGCTTGCAGCTTGGCCGCCTCCTGAGCCATTCGGTAACCCGGAAATGGGTGTTACTATGGGGTCACCAGCGATACTGACTAGTCCTCCCACAGCCCGTGAGCTCCTGCGTGGAGGCAATGGTCCATTACTGTTATGTGCTTGCTGATTTGGTCTATACGATCGGTCTGTATGGTTTCCTTCATTATTTGGGACGCCCGCTTGCATGGCAGTCAAGGCTCCTCGTGAGCTACTTCGCTGAGGCATTCCTAGTATTGATGATCGCGAGGATTGGTTACGCACACGGTATGAACCATCTTTTATCGACATGTCACCGGTCCCGGGTGACTGGGTATACATTGCGGATACTGGGCGGGAGGCAGAGCTTGGGTTTCGCTGGCTCAAGGGCATCATTGTAGGATACTGGGGAAATTGAGCTTGCTGCTGGTCTTGGTACGTAAGAGGTATGGAGATACGGTTGGCATGGCGTTGAGCGTACGAGGATCGCTCTTTTGCAGGACTAGGCTGTTTGTCTGCAGAATTCGGCAGAGATGATGCGAAGGTCGGATCGGTAGAGAAGGTTCTTGGATTGAAGTCCAACGGAGATGGCGATCGAAAGAAACCATTAGCAGGTAACGAGGGTGATGTTTGTGATGTTTGTGATTTTGGGCTGGCATCTCCATTGCTTGCAGCCTGACGTGGGCTGGAGACCGGTGACACTGAGGATACACGGTTCATCGGGTCGTCTTTGATCGAATTGAGGGATACATGGTCAGGATTGGCTATTCGCAAACCCCCGAGCGATTTCGACAGACTCAAGTCACCGTCCATTGGGAAAAAAGAAGGGCCTCCGTGGCCACTGTTGTCCTTGTGTCTGTAGGTGAGAGGTACCTGTGTCGAAGGACAGGCTGACGTAGATTATGCAAGTAGCTACGCCAGGATGCTGATGAAAATTACCAGGTAGCCAGTTGATGAGCAGGTACCTAGGGTCCTAGGTAAGTATGATAAGTACCTCCCTAAGCCTAGAGGTAGGTAGGTACCTTCAGGGTCGAAGATTGGTCATTCGCTTAAGACGGTGTGATCGACAGCTAGCGTTCCAGTGTGGGAATAGCGTGAGTCGGCAGTCGGCGGTCGATCTCCGTGATCTATTCTTATTCTTAAGGTATTCCTGTTCCTTGTCCCCTCACGTGTTTATCAAAGCATCATATCTACTCCATATCTACTCTCTAGGTGTTCGACTTTGTCAGTTACGGATATCGGTGGTGGTCACAACGTTTCAATAGAAAGGAGCAACAATTACAGACTAAGGTACTTGAAAGCGAAGACCGAACGGCGGCAGTACCGTGGGCCATGCGATGCCGTCTCGTATATGTACGAGCGCAGGGTCTCAGAACAGCCGGTTTCAGCAGGACCAATGTCAGACATGAAATGAGTGGTGTACACGACGCAATACACGACGCCGATGCTCCAAATGGACCGACTGGTATCATAGGTCAGAGCAGATGTACATCTGGGCACAGATTATGGAAGGCCACTTTGCTGTCATGCTTGATTATGCTTAATGACTTGGGGTTTCTGTGCATATCAAAAACCAACTGGATCGATCTAAGGTTTCTACTACAGCCCAGTAGGCAATCTCATGTTGTTGTCGTATTCAAGCTCCTACTTCTATACCAGGAGCTTGATGTTCGAAAGCTCATATTCGATGCTATGTTGCGGTGCAATTTTAACCTTGTCTCCTCCATTGCACCTTCTGCCTACCACTGAAATGTCTTCTCGCGTGCTTTGTTCTTTCTTTACCGGGACTTCGAGCTTTTTATTATTCGAGGTTCGAATCCCTTTATCTACTTGCCATGTCAAGCACGCTCCATCAGTATGCTGCGCTTATCCTCGACGACGATTGGCCTGAATTCAAGAGATCTCAGCTGGCATACAGAACGCCACGATGACCGTCAAACCCGTCGTGCAAAAGGCCAATCAATCGAGGTGACCACTTCATCTACCAGTCCTCAACGAACCGAGGAGAGTCCACGATTTGCCTTACCTGATCGCTTCCTACGCCATCCTTTAACCAAACAAAACGTAGCCAGCAATAGTCCATTGGACTCAATAATCTCGGGTGATCCGGTGCTACAAAGTCAGAGGAGTTTCTGGGATGGAATTCTCGCTGACGCTGGTACTATTCCGCGAATCTATTCCCAAGACCTGGCCAGGCATCCTATGATTGTTGAGCCCTCGCAAAACTTCCTAAAATACCACAATTCCTCAAAAGGTTCCGTACAGGGGTTGTCTAGCCATTCACAGGACCTTGATAGATCGGAGGATCATTCGGCTGTGGCGGCGTCTATTGAGGAGTCTGATGAGGAGGTGCAGGTTTCTGCTGATGATGAATCTACTCTAGCTTCCCAAAATTACAGCAAGGAGAACCCCAATTTCAAGAACCCCTCTGAACAGAAAACACCACATAGCTCTCGCAGACGTCGTCGGTCGATATTCTCCTTCCACCGCAAGTCTCAAGAAACTCCGGGTGAAGACCCTGTATTGACAGTTCAGGCTCGCTTCTCCGGTCAGATTGATTTGGACGGATCTTTTGATCCGGTGTTAGCCCCCAGTGGACATTGGACAAGATCTTCTACTGCAGAAAACCCGACTGACTCAGATTACCAAACTCGTCACGATTATCACCCACGGGCCGAACCTTCTAATTCGGAGGCTGGGACACTCCTCGAGACCGACTCAGATGGCTCACTGTCTTCAATGGACGAGCCAGCCAATGAGTCAACACCGCCGCAACTACCTCAGCCACGATCAGTCGAGCTCTTTCGGCGTCGCTCAGGTGCTCTGCCTCGCTCACCTCTCTGGATCTCGCGAACCGAAATCTCAAGCTCGCCAGACAAACGTCCTAGATCGCCGACAAATTCTAGCGAGATGAGCACCGCGGAAATATCGGGTTTCCTCAGCCAGCCTCCACGGCGTCGTAGGAAGTACAAGCCTCGCACCGAAACTTACTCATACGTCGAATCAGAAAACTCCATGGTGGGGTCCGATTATCAATCATCGAAACACCATTTTCTTGATGGCAGCGTGGCTGATTACCCACCGTCTTCGCCCCCAGAGGTGCTCGAAGATCCAGGGTCCTCACCCCCAACCTATTACAACCACTCCGCCGCACCCTCATCCACTCACCAACCAGTTCCATCCGCGCAATTCACCAGCCACCTGAGCCCCCTTACCACCCCGTTCGGCAACACCGCCGGCCGCCCTCTCCCTTTTCCTCCCTCCACCTCAAACCCCTTCTCCCCTCGCCTTCCGCCACCTTTCTCTGCAACCCCCCGTATCGTCTCTTTTAACCTCGCCCTCCCTTCATCCTCTTCATATCCCCCTCATCCCCCATCCTCCCCTCCCCACACTGCCTCTCCCACCTCTCCCACCCCACCCCACACCCCAACCATCACCATCTACAATGACGCCCTCCCCCCGGCCACCCAACCACAAACTCCCGTCGGCCTCCCGCGCAATGGCCTGCCGGCTATGAGCATCCAGAACCCCTTTGGCCGGTACCCGTACTTTACGGCTCCTGCTGGCCTGGGCCGCAACCGAACAAGGACTGTCGATGGATGGCAGGGTTCAGCCACGCCGACGAGACGAGGAAGGGAGGAGCAGGAGAATGTGACTGAGGCGGAAGAGGCCGAGAGGAGGCAGAGGAGGGAGGGGCGGCGGGGGAGGTGGGAGGCGAGGGGAAGGTTGGATGAGACGCCAGAGCCGGAGGGGTTGTGATGTGGGACGTGAACGTGCGACGTGTGAGTGGTGGAAGTATAGATGGTGGTGGGGAAGTACGGGAGAGGTATTGGGAGGGCTAGGGGTATCGGGGGAATCAATGGATATTATCAACAGTTACATTGAGAGTATCGGTCACTGCAGCGTTCTTAACCGTAAAACCTACCCCCCGAAGCTACCGTACCATCAACCCAATAGCAAAAGCTCCGAGCATACCTCGGTGAATATCTCGCACGCGTTGAAATGTAGAAAAAGGGTATTCCGACGAACCCTGCCATGCGCCTGCGAGCGAGATTGGAAATCCAAGGTCTTTGAGTTGGGGGTTTTTGTGGGATATGGATTTGGGTTGGGGTTTTTTTTGTGTGCGGATATGAGTGCGTTTGAGACGGGGAAATTAGTAGGGGGTGGGAGTGGGAGGGGGAGTATGAGTGAGAGTGGGAGGGGGAGGGGGAGGGGGAGGGGGAGGGGGAGAGGGAATGGGGAGAGGGAAGTCGGTATTATGAGAAATTACAGTGTTAGATTAGGGGTTGGAGAATACGCGAGGGGGGAGGGGGGGGGGTTGTTTTTGTTGGTGTGAGTTTTTTTTGGTTTTTTGTTTTTGTTTTCTGCTGTTGGGTGGATTTACGAGTAGGGGGGGGGGGGGGGGGGGGGGGGTTGGGGGGGGGTGTGGGGATAGATTGGGCCTTTTTTTTGTTTGTTTGTGTGATGGGGAAGGTGGGTGGGGTTTATATCTGTAACGGAAGAAGTAAAATTATTCCAAGAATCTTACATTGTACCAGAAAATCAGAAATGAAGTAATAATAAAGTCATGATGACAGTGTATTGATGGGATTTTTTCCGTCGTGAAGACTGAATATACATACTGTAACATTGATATAGAGTATGTGAAGTCACATTGATGCTATGTAGACATTTGGCAGATCGCGCATAGATGAAGTTTGAAAAATTTCTTCAGCAGGCTTACGATCATATAAAGACTTTCATGAAGTGCAGAGATATCGATGTTCATGGTTTTCACGAGTGCCATCATCTTCAAGAATATCAGATCGATTTTTCTTGAGCTCTCGGGAAATTCTGGGATCGGCCCAGGTTTTTGCACAGGACGATACCCTTTTTGGACCCTAAATGTAGTCTAATGCTTCCCTTCCATAGAAAGTGTTTCGGTCGAATCTACAACAATGCCTCGCACCCTGTATTAATACAAACAACCCCTTCTATGTTGTCTAATGACAATAACAACCATGAAAAAGCACCGTCCTGCAATATCAACCGATTCCGCTCTCCGCCCCTTTACCCTTTGACGGGACGAAACGGCATCTCCCCCGAGCGAATCCCCTTCATACTCTTGAAAAACTGCGCCCCATCTACCAACCTCCTCTCATGATTAACGCGGCCGTTGACGAAATCCGGATAATTGAGCGTCAGCTCCGCAGATCCATTAACGATATTATCGGCAGCCTCGACACCAAGCATAAACGAGTGGTCCTGGTTGCCGACCTCGTAGCGCCAGCTGCCGAAGCGGCCACGCGAGTAGATGGATTTGTCCTGGAGCTTGGGGAGGAGTTGTTTGAGGACGCCTTCGCGCTCGAGGGTTGGGGTGGGGTAACCGTGGTCGAAGCGGCGGTGGTAGGTGCTCACGATTTGGTCGGTGGGTTGCAGCATCGAGGTGTTGATGAGGCCTTGGATGCAGTCTTTGAGGAGGTGAGCGTTGTCGACGGGTTTCATGCTGGATTCCGAGACTTCGAGCATAATGGACCAGTAAGGGCCCTCTGAGGGGTTCGAGGAAGACGGTTTGGAGCCGTCGGCGAGGTGGAGGGTGGGGAGTTTGGTCGACGGAGAGGGTTGATTGTTGGGGGAGTAGTTGGAGAAGATGGTGGCGCGGTAGAAGGGGCAGTCGGACTCGGGGAAGTAGAGCTGTGGGCTGATTAGTATATGAAAGTTTAACGAGTTGGAGGGAAACGTTGGCCATACCCAGCATTTGTCGCCGATTCTCTCGGGTCGTTCGCCCCGAACACCGACGCCGATCACGTGGGTTGAGGAGTAAAAGAGATCTTTGCTGAGGTTGATCAGTTCTTTGTCACCCATTTTCTCGACGAGGGAATCGACGGCCATGGTGGTGACGAGTTTCTCGTAACCAATGGTCTTGCCATCTTCCAGAGTTACGCGCTTGCTGTCCGCATCGATCTCTTTGACTGTACCATGAGAGCCAAAGCGAGTCTTTTCTTTGGGCAGGGTTTTGGCCACCGCGATCCAGATGCCACCTGTTCCCCCATAGGCGGGAAAGCGGAAGGTGGCGTTGGGTCCCCAATTGCCGGCCGTCTTCTGGAGGATGACGTTCCGTGTGACAGTCTTGATATCTGGGGCTGCTACACGCTCGCCGAGCCATTGGCATTGCATCTGCGGAGCGGTCAATCGTGTACTACATCTTTCCGCCAGAACTCTACTGACCTTCGTTGTAGGCACAGCCCAAACCTTGAAGTTATAAGGTCTCATGAACAAATCAGCGATACCCGTCCCCATCATGCGGACGATCCATTCGTCAAAGTCTTTCGGCTTAGTGTTGGCCACCCGCGCTTCCAAGGCGGCATCAATCATTCCCTCCATGCAGTCTACCTGTTCTTTCTTCGGTAACATGGAGATGTTGTTCTGGAAGGGATACGGCACCCATAGGTTCTTGCAGCGCACGTAAGATATACGTTGATGTGTGTACCAGTCTTCTTCGTTGGGAAGTGCTTCGTTAATACAATCGTCAAAGTACTTGTAGTGGGAGAAGATGACATGCCCGCCGACATCGTAGAGCTAGACAATTCATCAGCAATGCACGTATTCTCATCGGTGGGGCCGTAATATCAGGCGAAGGACGTACAAAGCCTTCTGGTGTTGTATCGGTAGAAGCTAGACCACCTGGTGTCTCGTTGGAGTCAATAATCATCCACGACGGTCCATCCTAACGTTATAGGTTAGCAAGCAGACCTCCACTGCTATGGATAGAGGTACCAATTGGTGTAGACGTTTGGCCGCTCCCAGACCGGTCGGGCCTGCTCCAATCACTAAGACGTCGATAGAGCTGGGGGTTCAATCAGTACGGTTCTACGGTAGAATTGGCGCAACGGCGAGACCAACATGTCGGGCTCCAGCATCTTGCTACCCATGATGTCGTCGATGCTTGTAAGAGATCCTGCTGCCCTCGGATACCAAGTACAGTGTGGTTACAAAGTGTGTAGGGTTGGTGTGAGTGGTCGAGACTTCAAGGACTTGTATGGGGGTGGAAAGGAAGGGCAGGGATAAAGTATGGGGGCGGAAGCAGTTGGAAAGTGCAAAACATGAAACATGAAACATGAAACATGAAACATGAAACATGAAACATGAAACATGAAACATGAAACAGTGAGGCTCTGCATCACTTCGAATCTTGGCTGCATCTTCGTTCAGCCCTGTGAATTTGTGATTGCTCCAACTGGGATGACTCATCACTCTTCCAGATCACCGATTGGTGCATCCGCCTCGTCATGACTCTGACGCCTTTTCCATTCCACTTGCACATTACTGTATTGGGCATTGTTCCATTATCAACCATACAGGATCATATGTTCTCTCTGCGATAATACTACTACTACTACTACTTCGTGACCGTAACACCCATAGATAGCCTGTCCTTCTATCGTCGGAACAGGCTCAACCTTCCATCGTTCCGGCTAGATGGCCCGATGTGGAAAAAGGTGGTAAGATAGGTAGATCATCACTGTTCACACCCGAATTTGACGCGGACGTTAGAGAGTACATATGTACCTACTCACCTTAACTCCCGTAAATCCGTCTCCCAACACGCCAAGGTAGAGCAACGGGAAAGCGGCACCTTTGCGCTCAAATACAAACGCAACCAAACCCAACAAATACACTCGATTGATTAATGCGCACGAAAACGGTCCGATCAGACTCCCAAGGTATTCTTATATCCCTTGGCATTATGACTCTTATTGCGAAAAACGGAACGAGGGAGTCATAGTGGAAGGGGGTTGGCACGAAGAAATGGGAAGGGAAGCTTTTCGGATGACGTTTATAATTGGGGTTTATAATCGGTGCCCTTTTCGATGCTTTACGCTTCCCCCCCCCCCCCCCACATTTATAATCTTATATAATCTCATACAATTCATACAATTCATATCTTGAAAACGTTCCAAGTCCTTTTCATTGCGTTCCATTGAACCCGCCTACCACCATTGCCATCTCAGTGAAAGAAACCCAGTTCTTGAACCGCTTCCACGCGATTGTCTCACTGATATCCAAACACCCCAATCCTCGAATATTCACAATGTTTGGCCATCAGCCTGGCAGCGATTTCTATCGCCAGCGGGCTGATACTGGGGGTTGGCTGTCTGCAAAAGTTGCATTGAATCCCATCTCACTAACATTACCTAGATCCCGAGGCTAATCTTCACAACATCGATCCCAATGGCGAGAACTTCAATGATGAAGAAAACACTCACAGCACAGACCCTCTGGCGACAGCAACAACGGCCACTGCTGTTCCAAGTACAGAGGCGTCTTCGACCTACCAAGCCGACGGGACATGGGGTGAGCGAGATGTCGGCGGTCCCGTGAGCCATCGCGAGGCTATGGAGGATTTTGAGGCCATGCGGAGGGAGCTTACCCAGCTCAGCCAGGTTCGCTCAAAAACGTCTGCAAAGACCGAACGAGGTCGGTTTGGTCGATCAACTACGAGCAGAAGCAAAAGGTCTGCAACCCGAAAGGCTCGGCGGACGCCATCTGCGATGACGGCAAGCGAAGCTGATGACGATGGCCTGGAAGCGGGTAACGCAGAGGCGATGGCAGAGAAAGAAGTAGGTTTCGAGCTTGGAGGCTTTATCAAAGAAGGTCACTTCGAAAAGAGGAACCAGGACGGTGGATCCGCAAAGAAGGTGGGAGTCGTCTTCAAGCATCTCACGGTCAGGGGAGCGGGGAGCACGGCAAATTACGTTCGTACCCTGCCAAATGCAATTCTCGGGACATTCGGGCCAGACTTGTATCGAATTTCAACCCGCATTTTTCCTAGTCTCAGATTTGGGAGCTCAGAGCCGACGAGAGTGCTTCTTAATGATTTCACCGGGGTCGTTCGAAATGGAGAAATGATGCTTGTCTTGGGACGTCCTGGATCGGGTTGTACAACATTCTTGAAAGTCATCGCCAATAAACGTGGTGGCTACGCCGAGGTACAAGGTGATGTTCTCTACGGGGGAATTCCTGCCGCCAAACAACTTGCCCACTACCGTGGTGAAGTTAATTATAACCCCGAGGACGATCAGCACATGCCTAGCTTGACCGTGTGGCAGACGTTGAAATTTTCGTTGCTCACCAAGACGAAGAAACGGGAGAAGCGGGAGATCAATGTGATTGTGGAAGCATTGCTGAAAGTTTTTGGGATTGACCATACTCGACACACGCTCGTTGGCAATGAATACGTACGTGGGGTCTCAGGAGGAGAGAGAAAAAGGGTGTCAATCGCTGAGACACTGGCCACGAAATCCACCGTAGTATGTTGGGACAACTCCACAAGAGGCCTGGACGCAAGCACAGCACTAGACTATGCAAATTCCCTCCGAGTTATGACGGACGTCAGCGACAGAACCACTTTAGTCACTCTTTACCAGGCAGGCGAAGGCATTTACGAACTGATGGACAAGGTCCTTGTTATCGCCGACGGACGAATGCTGTTCCAAGGCCCGGCTAACGAGGCGAAACAGTATTTTATCGACCTTGGCCTCGACTGCCCGGTCCGGCAGACTACTGCAGATTTTCTTACTTCTGTTGCGGATCCTATGCAGCGTATCTGGCGCGAGGGATACGAAGCTCAGGCTCCAAAGACCGCTGAAGATTTCGAAAGGGCATTCAAGAACAGTCCGAATTACACGCGTGTTCTTCAGGATGTCGAAGATTACGAAAAGCATCTTGGGAACACCGAGTACCTTGATGCAAGAGAATTCAAGCAGACTGTCAAGGAACAAAAGTCGAAGCATGTTTCTAAAGGCTCAAGCTATACCGTAAGCTACTGGAGACAAATCATCGCATGCACTAAGCGGGAGTTTTGGCTAACCTGGGGCGACCCAACCACACTTTACACCAAGTTCTTCATCATTGTTTCAAACGGTTTAATCGTTGGCTCTTTATTCTACGGTCAACCAACAAATACGGAGGGTGCTTTTACCCGCGGCGGAACCGCTTTCTTCTCAATCCTCTTCCTTGGCTGGCTTCAGCTTACCGAGTTGATGAAAGCTGTCTCTGGACGGGCAGTCATCGCTCGCCATCGAGACTATGCGTTTTATCGTCCGAGTGCCGTCTCAATCGCCCGAGTTATCACGGACTTGCCCCTAATACTTGCCCAGGTCGTCATTTTCGGTACCCTGATGTACTTCATGACCAATCTGGATCGCAACGTTTCGAAGTTCTGGATTTATATGCTCTTCGTGTACACAACTACCATCTGTATCACTGCTCTATACCGCATGTTTGCAGCACTGTCCCCAACCATCGATGATGCAGTAAGGTTTTCGGGTACCGCTCTGAACCTCTTGATCATCTACACAGGCTATGCTATACCCAAACCCCAGTTGCTTCAGCAAAAGATTTGGTTCGGCTGGCTCTACTACATCAACCCCGTCTCGTACGCATTCGAAGGAGTCTTATCCAACGAGTTAACTGGCCGTGAAATGGAATGTGCCCCACAGCAGCTCATTCCTCAAGGTCCTGGGATTCAATCACAGTACCAAGGCTGTGCTATCAGTGGAGCACAGCTTGGCAGCACTACCGTGACCGGAGATCAGTATCTTCAGACGACCTACCAGTACGCACGCTCACACCTGTGGCGCAACTGGGCTGTCGTCATTGCCTTTACGGTCCTTTATATATTGATCACTGCAGTTGCCTCAGAGATATTTTCATTTGTCGATGAGGGTGGAGGAGCTCTGATCTTCAAGAAGAAGGCCAAGAAGGAAGTGAAATCGGGCTCCAAAGTCGCTGATCTCGAAAAAGCCGGGACTTCCGGAGACAGCAGTGTATCGAGTGGTCAGCTACCAATTAACCTATCCGAAGAAGTTGACATGCCAATGAACACGAAGGCTGAAAGTGTCTTTACCTGGACCGACGTCGTATACAGCGTGCCGTATCAGGGAGGTCAACGTAGGTTGCTTAATCACGTTCATGGCTACGCAAAACCTGGCGTTCTGATCGCCTTGATGGGCGCGTCCGGAGCTGGAAAAACCACGCTTTTGAATGCTCTAAGTCAGCGACAGAGAGTCGGCGTCGTCCTTGGAAATATGCTGGTCGATGGCCGCCCCTTGGGTCCAGAGTTCCAAAGGTTGACTGGTTTCGTCGAACAACAAGATTTGCATGACCGTACCGCAACGATTCGCGAGGCCATTGAATTTTCTGCCATCCTACGGCAAGAGCGCAATGTTCCTCGAGAGGAGAAGCTTGCCTATGTCGAAGAGATTATTGACCTACTTGAATTGCGCGAGCATCAGGATGCTTTACTTCTGTCTTTGGGAGTAGAGCAAAGAAAGCGAGTTACGATCGGGGTCGAGCTGGCCGCGAAGCCTTCTTTGCTGTTCCTCGACGAGCCCACCTCTGGTCTCGATAGCCAATCGGCGTACTCCATTGTTCGCTTCCTTAAGAAGCTGGCTCGAGCTGGCCACGGTCTTATTTGCACAATTCATCAGCCCTCATCGCTTCTCATCCAACAATTCGACATGATTCTAGCACTAAATCCTGGAGGTAATACGTTCTACTTCGGCCCTGTAGGCGAAAATGGTAGCACTGTCATCAAGTATTTTTCAGATCGCGGAGTTGTCTGCCCACCTTCAAAAAACGTGGCAGAGTTCATCTTAGAAACTGCAGCTAAGGGTGGGAAGAGAGCTGACGGCAAAAAACTGAACTGGAACGAAGAATGGAAGAAATCTCAAGAGAACAAAGATCTTCTCATGGATATCGAAAAGGTCAACGCGGAACGGAGCAAGATTCCACCCCCAGCGATCGATACACAGCACGAGTATGCTTCGCCTATATGGCTACAGATCACAATGTTGACCAGGCGAATGTTCACACAATATTGGCGGGATCCTTCCTATTTATATGGGAAACTGTTTGTTGCGGTTATTATCGGAATCTTTAACGGTTTTACCTTCTGGAAACTTGGCAATACCGTCCAAGACATGCAGAATCGCATGTTCACTTCGTTTCTAATCATCCTCATTCCACCCACCATCGTCAACGGTGTGGTTCCTAAGTTCTTCCAGAACCTATCGCTCTGGGAAGCTCGTGAGAATCCTTCTCGCATCTACAACTGGGTGGCGTTCTGCACAGCATCAGTTGTAACCGAGATACCGATCTCCATCATCGGTGCTGTCATCTACTGGCTGTTGTGGTATTACCCTACTGGACTGCCAACAGACAGCTCCACTGCCGGCTATGTCTTCTTCATGGTCATGCTCTTCTTCCTCTTCCAAGCAAGCTGGGGCCAATGGATCTGTGCTTTTGCACCGTCCTTCACAGTCATCTCTAACGTCCTTCCCTTCTTCTTTGTCATGTTCGGCCTTTTCAATGGCGTGGTAAGACCTTATTCAATGATCCCGGTGTTTTGGAGATACTGGCTCTATTATCTCATCCCCAGCACGTACTGGATTGGTGGAGTAATCGCTGCTACTCTTAGGAATATTCCGGTTATTTGTGGGCCGGGCGAAGCCGCATATTTCAACCCCCCTCCTGGCCAGACTTGTCAGCAATACGCGGGGGCCTTTGCTGCTAATGCTGGAGCTGGCTACTTGACCAATCCAGGCGCGACAAGCAATTGCGGCTACTGCCCGTACAGTAATGGAGTGGAATACATGGCTGTTCTGAACGTGGTGCCTAGCGACAAGTGGAAATACCTGGGCATCTTCACGGGTTTTGTCTTCTCAAACTGGGCGCTAGTGTACTTTTTCATTTACACTGTAAGAGTCCGTGGCTGGAGCTTTGGGATGTCGACGATATTTGGCACATTGGGCAAGGGGGCTGATAT
>JAABUS010002063.1_pt1 | contig 39836 bp, 36 predicted proteins | sample 5560161 | NCBI WGS metagenome assembly JAABUS01 (sample SAMN10711885, study PRJNA513376) | rock metagenome | isolation source: Antarctica rocks | place: Antarctica: Victoria Land, Trio Nunatak nord | collected 2016-01-04
CATCCCGCATCCCGTATCCCGCATAGATCCCGCATAGATCCCGCACAAATCCCGCATGAATCCCGCATCCCGCATCCCGCATCCCGCATAAATTCCGCATATATTCCGCATTCCGCAAAGATTCCGCCTGAATCCCGCAAAGATTCCGTATAGATTCCGCATCCCGCAAGAATCCCGCATCCCGCATCCCGCATAAATCCCGCATAAATCCCGCATTCTGCATGAATCCCGCAAAGATTCCGCATAGATTCCGTATAGATTCCGCATCCCGCAAGAATCCCGTATCCCGCATCCCGCATAAATCCCGCATAAATCCCGCATTCTGCATGAATCCCGCAAAGATTCCGCATAGATTCCGCATAGATTCCGCATCCCGCAAGAATCCCGTAAGAATCCCGCATCCCGCATCCCGCATAAATTCCGCATATATTCCGCATTCCGCAAAGATTCCGCCTGAATCCCGCAAAGATTCCGCATAGATTCCGCATCCCGCAAGAATCCCGCAAGAATCCCGCAAGGATTCCGCACGAATTCCGCCTACCGCCCGCATTCCGCCCGCATTCCGCATCTTGCAAAGATTCCGCATCCCGCATTACGAATTCCGCCCGTATCCCGCCAAAGTTCATCTGGCTACCAATTATATATCCCTTAACACCTTCCAGGTAATGTTGATTTTTGGAGACGTCAATATTGGGGTAAAATTACTTAGAAAGGTAGCTTAGAATCAGGGGACCAATTTTTTATTGCGGGATACGGAATCTTTGCGGGATGCGGAATCCTTGCGGAATGCGATGCGGAATGCGGGATGCGGAATGCGGGCGGAATGCGGGCGGGATGCGGGATCTTTGCGGGATCTTTTGACTGTTGTGCTGACTACCAATAGGAGCTTGCACGCAAAATCGAAGAAAACCGCAAGGGCAAGATTGCACACCTGAACAAGTCCATTCCACCTAGTTATCTTCTACACGCCAGCAAAGGAATGTCTTTTCTACCCCATATTCACACCGTACCCTGCCATCTCGAACAAGATCTATTTACCACCAAAGACCTTGACCTTCGGCTCAACATCTGCAAACTGCTTCTCCACCCCACCCATAGGCGGGCCGTTCGGCGTGCCAAAGAAGAGTTGAGTGCGCAACTCCCAATGTGCTGGCAGACTCCATTCAGCGTTGATTTGCTCTGTAAGACCCTTCTCGTAATGTTGCAGGTTGCAACCGAGGCCTTCGGCGCAGAATGCAGTTCAGGCTGAGACGAATCGCGAGTTAGTAATTATAGACTGCAAGGGATCAAGAAGAGAGGGGTGCAGGTTGTGAGCTTACCAACGTATTGAGCCATGCCGTTGGAATGCTCGCCCCATTCTGGGAAAGTCTTGATCAAATTGCCTAGCATGGGCGGCATAGCGTTGACGGCTTCGGGGTCATCGTAAAAGAGGACCTGGTACGGTCGTCAGTATCTCCTAATAAGAATGTAATACACCGCAGACAATCGCCTCACCGTTCCATATGACGCCTTGTATGACTTCAACCTAGGAGATATGCGGCTATGGAAGAGTGCCGGAGGATAGGTCTTACTGGCGAATTCGCATGCCATATCCCGAATTTTCTCATGATCTCGATGTCGCAAGATAACAAGGCGGCCTGATTGGGCGTGAAAAGGGCTGGGAGTGTGAAGCATGGCATACTTCACGATTTCTTCGATGCGGGCGTCGGAGATGGGAGTCTTTCTTCAGATCAATGGTTGAACGGCGCATGACGGTCGCTTCCAGGAAGTAGAATTTGGAAGCGAAGGTGGTTGGGTTTGCTTTGGATGGGTCTGCCATGTTGAGCTTTTGATGTTGTTCACCAGGTCTATTATACTGACTGAGGTAGTTTTCGAGTTGAGATTGAAAATCGTCTAAGGAGGTGACTTGCATGGCAGAGGGAGAGTGAGAAAGAGAGGAAGAGTTGGAAATTGTAGGCGGTCAGGACGGCGACATTGGGGAAAGGCCGCGGCTGACAGACCGAGACTCTTGAATAGGTTCGTTTGTGGGGACCGAAGATCTGATATCTCAGTGACCGGCTCGAAGCGCTAAGTACAAGAGCTCAGCCTCGCCCCTTGCAAAGGGTAGGCTTCTGTATTTGAAATATGACGTTCACTTTTCGGCCCTTCGGTCTTCTCTTGCTCTTTTGCGCGGAATCGATTCCAGGAAAGAACGAAGGAATGTCAAGGTAGCTTGGAATCCTTTCAATCCTAAGCCAAGCCTATTCGGTTAGGGTCGTCGCTTGCTGCAACGCACATTTTTTTGCAAGAAGGGTGGCAGAGTCTCCTGCCGCAAAGATACCAACATTGAAGATCTAGCCACGCCAACAGTCTTGATGTGTTCACCTCTCAAGTTTTTGCTGCTAGTACAACGAACTCTGGGCTTGCAGACGCCGGAGCGGGAATTATGGATGTGTAATGTGCGAGCGTCGAAGGGGTAACCAGGAACGTAGCAAAGTACATTAGGAGTGCAGGACCGAACATCATGGCGTGTTCCAGTCAAGCGATACCCCAGTCAATAGGGGGCCGGCTATAAATATGCAGGTACAGATGCAGGTACAGATGCAGGTACCCTGATCTTGCTCTCGAAGCGCACCATCTCAATCTAAGGCTGATTGCACTTCCTGAACAACAGTACGAAGCCCTTGTGAAATGCGTGCTCGTTTGTCGCCGATGACTCTCTCTATCTAACGAGAATACTGTTGATACTACGCAGCCTCAAGAGGCATGGCTTCCAACAATCCCTAGTCGAGACGGTGGGTCGTTGCCATATTGAGGTCGAGTGGAAATGGGCTAGGAGAGATTCAGTACTTTCTCCAAGTACGTGCTCGCCTTATAGGTGGTCCTACAGCAGATACTACTATTACGCATTAATTTCCCTCCCTGGCCAACAGTGCTGACTGCGATGAATATGGGTCGCCATGTGCACACCATATGGTGAAATCTCCTCAGTCTGGATGTAATTTGAGCGATGTCAATCAGCACTAGTGTAAGCTTACCGGAAACGTATTGTGTGTTGGTCATTAAACATAGGTGAGGCAAAGGGATGGTTTTAGAGGCAGGGAGCAAAAGAGATATCGGGAAAAGCAAGGAGAAATTTTTACTAAATCGATGCTATATTAAGATAGCACCTGCGACTCAACACATAGAGGATAGCTCATCTCCGTACAATAGCTTAGCGCAACCAACTCTTCGCGTAAAATTCACCTAGCTTTTTGTCAAGGTGGATCTCCTACCTAAGCATGTCTAGGCCGACGTTATACTTGTGAGGCCTCCTTCCCGTAATCGATGTCGATGATGTTTTATGTTCCAACATCTTGTCTTCTTAGCGAGGTGTTTTAGGGTCAGAACATTCGTAGGCGAGTAGAATCCAGATAAGTCTGGGATTCGACTGCAAGTTTTGACCCCATGCCAAAGCCGCATTTGTGCCTCCTTCGATAATTGACCGCATGCAACCTTGGCTGGAGCAATCAATTTCGGCACAACGTCCGCATCTAGCGCGTACTTATTCACTTGTTTCCCCGTAAATAATCTCGCCATTGGCATTTCAGGAACTGACAGCGCATTATTCCTTTTTGTCCCCGAGAAGCCGACAACATCAGAATTGAGACGACGCAGTTCATAGACATCGAAGACGAGAGGAAGCACTTAGGGACAGGAAAGATCTACGATAATTTGCAGAGGATGGCCAGTGATATTTTCAAGGATAGTTTGTATGATTCACCTGTGATATAGGGGTAGAGTCCCTCATGGTGTGGGTTGTTGAGGAGGAAGGATGGATGGCATTGGTGCCCCTACAAACAAGTGGCGCTAATTTTGCTTAGTCATTGCTCTGACATCATCTAAGGACGCGGACCCGAGTGATACGCGACTTTCCCCTTTCCTTTTCTAGCCTTTCCTCTTTTCTCTTAATCCAATTCGCAGCTCGTGATTGTGGATACAACGCCATTTGGAGATCGAACAGACGCTAAGTGAACATGTTGTCTTCCGGAGGAGCCAGTTGTGTGGTTAAAAGGCCGCCGATCCGATGCGACGAGCTTAACCACACCACCCACAATTACCAATGGAGATACATTTATCACCGCTATATACGAGTGCGAAAAACTGCCAAGACGAATACTCACAGTATGCAAAGCCGAGGAGCCTGCCCAATTTCTCGACTTCTTCAACCGTCGGCTTGGGAAATTATTCAGGTTGACCGATGCGGTGAGGCCAAATGTGCTATCATATACTTCCGTCTAAATGGGCTGTCCTCCCGACGCCGCAGGGCCATTCCATCAAATCTAGGTCGAATACATCATATGTCAAGGCTCTAGATTGATTTAATAATTGACTATTCGATGTTAGATGCCGAGCTTAGAACCCAAGGAGCATACCCATAGTGCCATATCCTTGGCTCAATGATATGCTCCAAGATCGGCTTTCTCGGCTTATCGTCCGAATTCCCAAGACAACTAGGAGCTCAATTTCTCTCAGCCCAGGAACACCTCTACAGACGTTAGCATCGAGGCCGATTAGTCCTTCGTCGACGACGATCATACAGGCCAGCGTGGTAATAAGCTTCCTTGTGGAAGAGGTCAAGATCGGGGTGTCTGGTGAGAGACATTCGCTCTTGGAGTCCAAAGCTCGGGTCCCATAAGCCTGCGAATAACGATTGTCACCTATAGAAAGCAACAGACCAAGATCTTAGCATTTTGCAATGGGGAGATGGTAGTGAAAGCATGATACCCTCCACTGTTGCTGGAAACGGAGAAAGAGGCACCCTGCCAATGATTTGGCAGCTCTAAAATGTCTTTCTTCAATATCTAAACCAATCCCTTAAAGTCAAGCCTCTTTTCATGATCTGTCATTCTGTGATGGTTGGTGTAGACAAATCAGCGGATAACAGAGGCCATGAAGCGTAAGAACGTGCAGGACGGAAGGCTGTTCGAGGTCTCATTTTGACGAAACTAATTTTTGTTATATGGTCTTATAGGAAGGGTCTTTTGCAAAGGCGCTCTGCAAACAAGGAACTCGAAAATCCGACAGGTTATGAAACCTCTTTATCAGCCAGTCATACAAGATCCTCGGTTCACGAGAATATGACAGCCCTAATCTTAAAATAGATTTACTGTGAGGCTAGTTGTACTCGGTTCCCTTGTCGATCACCCCCATTGAAGGTTCGGACGGGACCCGAAACAATCACGAGATAATCATTGATTACGCGCAACAAAATATCGTGCCATTCGCAAATTCCGCAGGAAAAGCCTTGCCAGCTCCATCAACCTGACCGGTAGAGACTTATCTCAACGCTTTGCATAGGCGTGATACTTTACTACCCCGGCCATCATGTTGGAACGAATCAAATCGCCTACGCACGTCCTAATCATCGGCGGAGGTCTCGGTGGTCTCGCGTTAGCCCATGGCCTCGAGAAATCATCCACCCCCTTCCATGTCTTCGAGCAAGACCCCACACCAGAATTCCGCGCCCAAGGCTACCGGCTAAAAATCAGCCCAGATGGAGCAGCGGCGCTCAAGAGTGTGCTCAGTCCTGAGATGTGGGAATACTTTGAGCAAACCTGCACGGACAGCAAAGTTGGCGAAACCGACTTCAACGCCATCGACGGCTCTATACTTGCAAGTCGAGCTGGCTCTGGGGTCCGCAGAGAAATGAAGGTATGGACCGCTGATAGGACGGTTTTGAGAAGGATTTTGCAGGAGGGATTGGAAGGGCATATTTCCTATGGAAAGCAGCTCAAAAGCTACGCGATCACGGATGATGGTGTAACTGCCGAGTTTAAAGATGGCAGCACTGAGGAAGGCGTTCTCATAGTTGGTGCCGACGGTGTCCGATCTGCTGTCCGCAGACAATACCTCCCCAATCATAAACCATTGGACACCAACGGGAGTTGTATCTACGGCAAAACTCCATTGACACCAGAGCTCATGGAACGTTTTCCGGCGCGTGCCGTCAAATGGATGACATTGGTATATGATAAGACACCTACGACAATGATGCTAGATACCGACGAGACCCCTCTGACGTTGCTTCTGGAGCCTATTCGATTTCAGAACAACGAGTACAGGGACAAATTGCCCAGGGACTACATCTACTGGGTTTTGATTGCCCGCACGGGCGTCTTCGGCAAAGAAAGCAGCGAACTCCTTCGTCTTAACGGTGAAGAATCCGCAAAACTCTCACTGGAGCTTACCGAAGAATGGCACCCTTCCTTCAGAGCTTTATTAGAACTCCAAGATACCACACAATCATCTATCCTACGAGTCGACTCTGCAAACCCGATTATTCCACCTTGGGAATCTTCTTCACGGGTGACGCTGATTGGAGATGCGATTCATGTAATGTCGCCTTGTGGCGGGGTCGGTGCAGTGACTGCAATTCGCGATGCTGCTCTACTCTCGAGGCTTATAAGCGAGGTGGGAATTACGACTACGGGAATTGCTAAGTATGAGAGCGAGATGAGGAAGTATGCTGGGATAGGGATTCAGAGGAGTTATCTTGGCGGAAAGAAGATATTTGCTCAGCTGCCTTTTGACAAGTGTGAAGTTATAGACATGTAGCGCATTTGGCTATATTTGTTCATCCCAATGACATGGTAAATATAGAGAGTTGGTCTAGCATTTGATTTGACTCTCCACCTCCGGCTTTCAATCTTTGCCATCAGGAAGAGGTCATGCAACACGACTGAAGCGCAAGGATGCGTGGAGGGACTTAAAGTATCAGGTCTGTGGTGGCGGATTCTCAATCTCCGAGGCATTACCATGCATGTTCTCGGATCGTTGCAGATCTCTATAAAGCTACGGGCTTCCTTTGTGCCCTGCTATCTGGTAAATCATACACGCGGTGACCGAAAATTGCCCAGCATCGAGCCGGCGAACTACTTTCGGCGTTACAGCCTTGCATCATATAGTATAAACAGAAGGGCCCTCAATGCTCTGAAAGCAAAGTTGGCATCACAATCCCAATACTGAAATGTTTTTTTTCAGCAAATCCACAACAGAAAAACCTTTCTAACCACCAATTCCGCAATGGCAATCCCCACAACAACAGAACCAAACCACCAGCGGCTCCTCTTCTGCGCGTACCGCAAGCCCGACATGAGCGAACAAGGCTACCACAAGCACTTGAGCGTCGACCATCCCGCCTTGGTCAGTGAAATGATGGTCAGATATGGCTACGTGCAATATACAATAGTGCGTACCTTCACCGCCAAAACCCACCATTTCTCGCATCTTCCTTACTGACGCAATATCATCTCACCAGACACAACACAGGCGAGACCCGCGAACTAATGAAACAGCTCGTCGGCCCCCAGTTCCAAAGGCAAGGCAGACTACGATTGTATTGTTCAGTGCATGTTCCGTGATGTGTAGGATATTTTGAGGATGAGAAAGGTCCGTCTTATAAAGAGAGCGTTATGCCGGATCGTGAGAGTTCTGTCGATACGACCAGATCTAAGTAAGTGGACTTGATACAGTTGGGTATTTTTGATGGGATTGAGGTTGTTGACCCCAATAAGATAAAGCTTGGCTAGATTGAAGACCATGTGAGGGGTGGGAAAGCTTTAAAAGGGCGAGAGTAAGCCTAAGTTGGACATTCGTAAGAGCACATGGAGATATGATGTTGGTGGATAGAAATATATGTTACTCAGCATTTTTCAACAAACTCACTGGGTTGTTGTTTACACTCCTTCCTTGTAACGGTTCCTGAAGTATGTATACTGCAATAGCAGTCCATTGTTACACAATACCTGGCTGCTTTCGACTTCTTTTCTCCGAAGTTACAACATCACTCGCATGCGTGCAGGAGGTGTTGCCAACAAGAACATCACATTGGCTAGAATCCAAATTGATAGCCTATGGTCCCAGCCGCCCCATTCAAAAAATTAAAGATTCATTGCATTGTTCTTATTCCACACACCATCTCGTCACCGTCCTTCGACATCTAATTTGGTCCTTCGACGTGGCGCGCATCTAGCTATTTATCAGATATCGCCAGACTGGAGGAATCCAATTGGAACTCTTCACCACTGTCGTTGACATCATGCCCGACCCCCGCAACTATTTCGACCCATTTGTCAAGAAACTCCTGCATCTTTTCGTTCGGGTTCCGCACTGCATTGAACACCACACAGAGGGTAAGAAGGCCATTCCACGAATGAGATCGAGCAGTCCTAAACATCGACAATGGTGTTAGTGCGCGAACACTAGCTTCTCGATAGGATTGTGAGCGTGAAGGGGTAAGGGAGCTGCTTACACGGCGGTCTGCATGGTATCTGTGGCTAATTGATAGGAGTTGAGGGCCAGATCCAGCCCCGCATGGCCTGAGATAGGATATGTCCCGCGCAGTTGCTGAGACCCTGGGGGATCTGACACAAATATTGGGCACGTCCTAGGCTTGGTGACCAGCTCGAAGTTGCTATAATAGTGAGAGATCAGGGTCGGGTAGCTCCCATCGATATTGAATGTTGACTCACCTATTGTTCACCATCCACTCAAGAAGAGCTTTAGCATCTGATTCCATCATTGTTGCTAACCCTTTCTTGTTCTTGATTTCATCCCATTGATCGCTGATACAAGCGGCAGCCTTCCACAAACCATCTTCGCTGCCTTTCTCCGTTTTAAACAGATGGCAAGGGACTTTGATGGGCTGGAGACCGATTGCGAGGTTCACGTATCTAGTGCGGTCACAGTACTCCGGGATAAGGTGCCCATTACGCAAATCCATAGGCGAGCCGCTGTAGTATATTTCTTCCGAACTTGGCTTGGTTTCGGATGATTCGTAGACTGCTTTCAGCATTGTTGCATGGAGGAGGCTGGTGAGTTTTACGCTGTGCTTACGACTTGAGGCCAGGAGTTGCGGAAGAAAGTTTGGATCATCGAAAGTGTGAGAGACCAAGAGGGTGCCTCGATGTTCGCGCTCCGGGCCCAGGATATCAGGCCGATAGATGGGAAGTCCGACGTCAGGCTGTAAGGGGTATTCATTAGTCAATTGAGCACACGCATTCCCAATGGGTGTTATACCTTATGGAAATCCATCAATCCTGGTACACGTTCAATTGGCATGGCTGTGCTGTCCAGCCCCTCTATCTTCTCCAGGACGACCGCTGCAGGCAGAAGTCGCCGAGTTTCCTTGCCCCATACGATCTCTTCATCGGGCAGAGGATCCGCCAGACGGGCAAGAAATTCATTGACAACAGCACGAATTCCCGATCCATCGACGAGAGCATGATGTGTGTGCAGTAGGATATCGAAATTTTGGAGCTCCGGGTTTATGGTCTCTTCTGGTGGGACGATGAGGTAGAATAGACAATAGTCACCATCCAGAGTAGGTAGCGATGACTCTCGACTAAGGCGCTCCCTCAGTGCGAGCCAACCTCCATCCTGGCAGATGGTAAATACTGTTCTCTCTGCCCAGCTCTCGATACCTTCACTGGACTCCATGTTATAGGAAGCTGTGTTGAAGTCGGCCACTCGAGCAGCAACTGTAGGGTACTTCCACCGGGTCTGACAGATCGCTTTAGTAGCACGAGCGTGCAGGCGGGAGATGTTGAAGGGTTTCAGCTCGGAGGAGTAATTGCGACCCTGGAGTGAGATGCTGGCACCCATGTACGGGCAGTTTTGGCCGTAGAGCACCTGGTTGACAATCGCGAACATGCGTTCGAAGTTGGCGAATTGACGTGTCATTGAGCTAGAGCCATCGTCGGATTTTACCCATGAGTACCTAGAGTGGTCTTCACTTTCGCCCGTGGCCGTGGAGTGAGGCATGTTGTAAGATGGTTAAATTTAATGAGGAGACAAGGTGTAGGTCTTTGGGACAGGGAAGGCAATAAATAAGAAAGAATGTTGTAACACATTAACTCTAATTTTAGTGTGTCAAGCTCCCTGTGACAGCTTGTCATCACTCTCCTTTTCAGGGCATTGTTCTCATTCGCTCAACAAATGTCACAAGAATCTGCCAAGGAATCCTTTCGAGCTTTTAGCGCCACACTCCGAGCATTTGTTTGGATTCCGAGAAGAAAAGCGCATTAGGATTACAACAAGATTTTGTCTTTGATAAGAGAAGATCTCATTGCATGGCCGTCACCCCTGGCTTGTGTAGTCATATATGGAATGATTTGTTTCTTCGGCCTCCGAAGCAACAGGCCTGCCTATACTTTCACACGCACTGTCAAGGAAGCCCAGCCTTAGCAGACTAAACATTCATCCATCAACTCGTGCTCGTTAGCATATGCACGTTCTTCTCTCGAAAGCCGCCCTGTCGAGGAAGCGTAGCCTTAGCAAGCTAAAATTATTTGTATCAACTCGTGCTCGCCAACATATATATGTATTTCTCTCGAAATCTGTGAACATACCTATCAATGGGTTGTGTTGTTGTTATCACCAGGCCGTATTCACGTGTGGCTTTGCTTGTCGTAGTGTCAAAAATTCTAGAGAGCAATTACATCACGAGAGGTGAGACCTCCACGAAACAACCGATTAGAAGCCTCACTACTGACTCAATGGGAGAACAGTAAGATCTCAAGCACACCGCTCATACTCCCCCGTATCGATGATCCTCATCTCCTCATCAGTCAACTCAAAATCATAAAAGTCCGCATTCTCCTTGATCCTGTCTTTCTTCACAATCTTTGGCAACGGCGAGAATCCCGTCTGCAAACTCCACCTCATCAAAACCTATGCCGCCGTCTTTCCCGTTTTCTCCACTACTCAAGTTTCGGAGTCAGTGTTACTACTTGCGGCTAGGATTTGAATTGTGAGACATGTTCAAGAGATCCCACTGAGCAAGGGCTCCCAAGACGTGTCTTGCGACTCGAATCATAGGACAGATCAGGAATATCCAGTCGAAATGTACGTTACCCATCGGCTTCAACAACAGATCAACCAACCTTTTTCCCCTCGTTAGCGGACAGAAAGCCTGAACCACAATCCCCCTCTCCCGGCACCACTCAACGATATCCCTATGCGCAAGTCAAGGTTGCAACTCCCACTGTCACATAGAATAGACCCCACCCTTACCCAGACCGCTTTCCAATTCCAATTCCCTGACATAAGCTCCAACTCCTCGAGATGATTTACTCGGTATTTCGAGACGCCAATACTTCGGACCTTCCCAGCTTCTTAAACGTCGACTAGTGCCCTCCAAGCTGCTTTGCGCCCGCTGGGACCGCCGTAGGGAGCGTGGATCAGCATCAGGTGGATTTAGGCGAGACCGTTGGTGCTGAGGCTTGATTCGACTTGAGAGAGAGTCCCGTGGTAGGAGAAGGCGCTGGAGTAGACCTTTGAGGTGACGAAGAGGGAAGAGCGGGGGAGGCCAGAGGATGCCATGGCGCGGACACACTGGCCGAGTTTGAAGTAGCAGATTACGGAACCCCTCTGGGGTTGTGAGCTGGGTCGTTTAGAAGTGAATGCAGAGAGGGGTAAGTTTGCAACGGGCTTTTCTTTCAATAGGTAATCTAAAATAACAGGACTTTCAGGATTTACAAACAAGCTCTGAACGAAAGCTGCAATTGGGAAAGAAATCCTGACCTTCATAATGTTCTGTAACCAGCACTATGTGAAGTTTGATAAAAACAAGACGTACGTGTCTATAGCCAGCTGTAAGCGCATGTCTTACAGTAACTTCGGTCTCATTAGGAGGCCTTCAAAACGAATGTGAAGGCTTGTCGCATGTCTTTACACTTGTGAAATACATCTCACGGTTGAAAGACCTTTTACAATAATCAGCATGCCAATATTTCGTTCGATCGTTTGTGACTCACCCCAAAACCCAAAATGCGCATTTCGAACCCAGACTTCATCTGCAGCCGCGAGGTAATATCGAGACCCGCCATAGCTTTGCAAACTTGATACTTGCTGGATGGAAGGTATAGTAAGGCAAATGTGGATCTTAAATTGGATGGGAAAGTGCGAGTGCTTGTTTAAATCAATGAATGTGTGTGTTGGCGGTGCATTGCACACAACAAGCACGTGAAAGCAAGCCTCGCAGCCTCAATGGTCCGGGAACCGAAAGACCGCTTTATCCCCAGTGTGATGCGTTTTAGGTCCTAGTCCAGACTAGAGTAAGCCAGCCTTGGCATTCCTTCCGCTTTCCAAGAGAGCAACTCTTTCCGAATCATGAAAGGCAGCCAACTGTGTACAACGCGGAGAAGACAAGATCATAGTATCCACAAGCAATTAGCACACATCCTATTACGTGATAGACTTTGGATAAAGGGCTATTCGCGTGCACGAAAAACCAGCGAGCGTTGTGACACAGCATGGCCAATCTACGGCCATTCCACGAAGCAAGGTTGTTCCAGGAAGAATGTACAGCACAGACATGATTTTTACACTTAGCCAACCCTCGATGAAGAAGTCAAAGAAAATTGCGGAGAGGTGAGAAAATCAATTCACCGTGACGGCCCTTCCACCTCGGCTCCTCGAAGTATCCTTACCACGCATTAGAGGACAGCTTGCTCAGCGTAACACCTGGAAGCTCCTAGACTCGTACATCATCTGAAACAAGGGCGACGGCCTCGAGAGCCTTTGCGGTAGGCATGAATGACCTCATGACGATAGTAGGCGGAAAGAAGAATGGTTGAAGCTTATGAAAAAAGGAGATTGCACAATGCGATTGAGGTTTGTTCTTCGAGTCAATTGACTGACCAGTATACTTACAAAGTTGGCTTGTTTGAGCCTCAAGTACCGATCATAGACGGTCGCCGGATATCGAGGGCCATAGTATCGCAGACCGGTAGCTTTTGCACCTTTCCAGATTTTCTACTAGAATAGTAACAATCCAGTGAAGGCTGTTGTCTTTCGGAAAGCCAGCATACGCTTCGTCAGCCGTGGCCGTAGTATTCGATACTCAAGGCAATCATAGGCGAGGACGCGTTAGCGATTTCTTCGAGCAATACAACATAGATGACGTACGCCAGCATTCGGTCTCAATCGCTGTCAATATATCCGGTAATGCCAAATCTTCTGCCGGTATTATCTTTTTCATGTCTGGTTGTTGGTAGAAGGTAGAAACAAAAATCAGTTATTCGAGGAATAGAGCAACTTTCGCGGAATTGGTCCCGCGATGCTTGGCTCACGTTACCAACCGTCCTCTCCTCGTCCCGTTGTTCTGAAGGTCTACATCTGTCTCAAATCTCTTCTGGAAAGTACTCCTGTAGGATCGATTAATATAGACAAGAGAATAATGCTCATGTGCTAATTAAAATTGTGCGGATGAAGTGGAGAAAATAAAATCATAGTCTAAACGTTGTTGATTTTGGGCTACTCTCTCTGGAGATTCACCATAAAGACCAAAACAGCGTAATGGCGATCAATCTCCTCAAAAGGCTACAAGCCTACCTGGAACCTTTGGCGTTCCTCATCGTAGCCGCTTATGGTCTGCAACAGCCTGTCAAAAAACCCATATCTGCAACTCATGAGTATACTAGGAGCGTTGCTAATTCTCCTCGAAATCGCTATCTTCCAAAGACAAACAAAAGACGTCTCAAGCAAAGCTAGACTAGTCGATCGCATTTTCGGAAAATTTTGGCTCCGAATGGGTATGTCTTCGTGCCTCACAGCAAAACTCATAAAACGCAAACTCTGAGGCATGAGATCAGACAAAACAATCGCAGCAGGTGAACTCGGCACCGCCCTCCCCGCCCTCGACGCCCAAGCCTCTGGCATAGTACTCGAAATCGGCCCCGGCACCGGTAACCAACTCTCACGCTACGACCTCTCCAAAATCACCAAGATCTACGGTGTAGAGCCAAACACCGATCTCCACGGCAAATTGCGCGCCAATGTCAAAAAGTACGGTCTCAGCGACATCTACACCATAGTCCCTTGTGGAATCGAAGATGTATCGACACTTTATGAGTATGGGGTGGTGCACGGCACCATCGATACAGTGATGAGCGTGCAAGTCCTCTGTGGTGTTCCGCAGCCGGCGAAGATGGTGAAGGAGATGTACAAATTGCTGAAGAAGGGTGGGCAGATGATTGTTTATGAGCATGTTCGGAGTGATGATTTTGTGAGTCACGTTGTGCAACGGCTTTACAATGTTGTGTGGCCATATGGGATGGGGGGATGTCAGTTGGTGAGGCCGACGAGGGAGTATTTGATAGAGGCTGGGAGGTGGGAATGGATGGATTTGGAAGGGCCGAGTGAGGAGGAGGGGTGGAGTTTATTTCCGCGAGTGCAGGGGAGGCTTTTGAAATGATTGTTCGGATGATTGGGGATGGGAGTAGAACGAGTTGGTGTAAATGTTCGATGGTAGGGGTATATAACGCTAGTAACGAAGCACTTGGCCAACGAAGCCAATCAAGCCACCATACGAGCAGGCTCGTCACTGATCTCGTGGTTTTCTGTAATCGGGGGGGGCGCTGGTGGACGTAGCAGCTTGCCACTCTCGTCGACGCCTTCGAACATCGCGAAGCCTCCACCGTCTCCTCGGTCCCTATGTTTCAGGACCATATCTCTAGCACTCGTCACGTCTCCCCATTTGACTTCCCACCCTGTACGCACCACAGAACTCGGTCTCATCAACGGACACTGCGCAAAGATCTTGACCCACAGCCTCCTCATATATCGAGGCGTCACTTCATGAGGCGTACTCAAAAATCCTTGGCCTCTCACAAGGCCCTTCGTGTAGCCTTCTATCCCAAGCTGCCCACGGCGGGGGACATTACCTTCCCACGGTACCTCCCCTGAAGCCAGCTTTCTTATCCTTTCCCACTCCATCTCTGGCAGCGGTGGCATGATCCTATCAAGCGCCTGTGCATACCATCCTCTCTTGATATTCCGCACTCTTTTCACTGGCATTGGTCTGCCCCAGCTATTCGTTTCGGGGATCCGAGGCGCCAAAGTGGGCGCTTTCGATCTTGAGAAGTGTGACCGCTTTCGCCTTGCCTGAGACTTGATCAAGGCCAGTAGCTGTTGCGAGGGTTGAGGCACGCCTTGCGAACGTGGGTCCGAGAGCTTTTCGATCGCTACTTGATCCACGGGAATGTCTGGTATTTTCAGGTTTTTCAGAAGTTGATGTCGTCGTTTGCCCAATCGTCCGTACGTCATTAACAAGATCTTGCCGAGATGTTGCAGATGTCCATCATTCGCGCGCTGTAGGTAGAAAAGGCCTTTGCGGGCTTTCTTGAGAAGAGTCGGCCGTCGTTGCTCAATCACTTTGGTGCGCTTTCTACGGAAGCTGGTCTTTGGTAGAGCATTGTGAGAGTGGTAATCACGAAACCTGGAGATCACATGCCCTTTCATGTATCCTCGAGCTACTGGATCCGGGAGGTAGGTGCATTGGCGGAGAAGGGCTCGGAAGAGGTGGATAGTCTCCTCATATTGGGTATCACTGATACCCCAGTACTTTGGGGAAGCAAGGCCTCTACTGTTCCCTAGTCTCCATAATCGCATGCTGCTCCAACGAGAAGACAAAGCAAATGTTTATGACCGCAAAGGTGCATTTGTTGCGGAGCAGATCAAAAGAGCTGTTTTTCTATACCGGTCGGCGCGTCGGGAATCCTAGCAATAACCTCCACGAGTATTCTAATGATGTATAACACACTTGGCAGGTGTTCCTGTTGCTCGCACCATGAATCTCACATGTATCTGAGCCTCTCGTACTGAAGAACAAGAAATGCTCACGGCCAAGAAAGCACTTTAAGGTCCGTAAGGCTGGTTAGCGTCGCACTGGAACGACGCGAAAATCGACCCCTCTCGCGACACGTCCTTGAACAGTCACGTCTGCAAAATAGCATTGCCCACCAACCGACTCGAATAGGAAAGAGATATCTATGGTGGTAAATACTTACACCTCGAGCAACATCATGAACTCTATATAATGAGAATGATGCTGATATTGCCTGCCCAGTAAAAAGCGCGGTTCACGTGCTAACCGCCTCATTCCTTGTCAGCGCATTTCGAAGGGTACCACCAAATGGCCTCCGCAGTCCACGCCGGCTCTCCTCCCTATCCTCCTCCGCCCACATTCTCTCAAGAAAGCACAGGATCCTCCATCAACGGCATGCATCTTCAACACTCGGCCCTAAACTCCTTTGACGGCCCCCAATCTGTCGCCTCCACCCCGACTTCGACACCGCCGGCCTCGAGACACCAGCAGATCATGCCTTACGGCAACTCAAACTATGGACAAGCAAACGGGACTCATAGCCAACAGACTACATCTAGGCATTACCAGGATCTCAAGCCGAGCGTTCAACAGCAGCACTATGCGCCAGGCCAAAAGCCGCAGATATACACTGTATGGCTACCTCGTGCATGCTCTTTTGCTTTGTGATTTAGTCGCTAACACACTGCTACCAAGGCCGTCTATTCCAGCGTTTCGGTCTACGAAATGGAAGTCAATTCGGTAGCCGTCATGCGAAGACGCAAAGATTCTTGGCTTAACGCAACTCAGATCCTCAAAGTCGCAGGCATTGAAAAAGGAAAGCGAACGAAAGTCTTAGAAAAAGAGATATTATCGGGCGAACATGAGAAGGTTCAAGGAGGGTATGGCAGATACCAAGGCACTTGGATCAGCTTCCCGAGAGGTGTAGAGTTTGCTCGCCAATACGGGGTAGAGGAATTGCTTCGTCCATTGTTCGAGTATGACATGGGGCAAGACGGCATGACAATGCCTGGGCAAGGAACACTCGATACGCCTACCAAAGAGCAAGCAATGGCCGCTCAGCGGAAGAGGAACATGTTGAACGGTGCATCTGAGAGTCAATTTCCAGCGAAATCGCCAAATGGAACCTTCTTCAAGAATATCTCAAAATCGGCGGCCAATGCCGTAAACGCGATCAGCAAAGCTAGGTTCGACTCACCAAATTCGCGACCAGCCAGCGTGAACCGCCCATTGAAGCGGCCGTCGCAACAGGGCGCAAGCCAAGACATAGCCTACGCAGGAAGCAGCCAGCAGAGTATGCAAAGCTTGCATTCCGACAATAGCTTTGGAGCCAGCCAGCTTGACCCGGCGCTCCGCAATGACAACAATCCTTACTCTATGGCACACGATTTCCAGACCAATGGCGATGCGGAAGGACCTCCTCGTAAACGAGTCCGACATTCACAAGGCCAAGACACGTTCGCATACGGGATTGATGGCGATTTTGATACTTCCATGAGAGATTTGACACCAACAGAAGTCAACGAGTCTTTTGCATACCAGCAAGCAGCGTCTCAACACAACCTAGATTACACTATTACTGGACTTTCGCCGCTTCCCCAGCCCACGAGTAATTCGGCAGTCGAGAAGCAGCAGATGCTGACATCGTTGTTTCTGGATCCAACACAGCAAGACTTTTCAAACCACCCAGCGTTGCTTCGGCTATCAGGAGACGAGCTCGACATTCCCATCGATCCGACTGCACATACAGCCTTACACTGGGCAGCTACTCTTGCGCGGACGTCATTACTAAGGGCACTGATCAACAAGGGTGCTAGTATCTACCGATTGAATGGAGGAGGCGAGACAGCATTGATACGCGCCGCTTTGACTACGAACAACCTAGACCAAGGAAGCTTCCCGGAGTTGCTTGAGCTTTTAGGCCCTACGATCGAGATCAGGGATGGGAGGGGACGTACTGTCTTGCATCACATCGCTGTGTCTTCAGCTGTCAAGGGACGAAGCTCGGCATGCCGCTACTATCTCGAGTCACTGCTTGAGTTTGTCGTTCGACAAGGAAGCGCTCCAAACAGCCAGCAAACCTCATTCATGGAACCGGCCGCTGCACCACCGTCGAAGTCGATAGGCCTGGCCAAGTTCATGGCCGAGATTGTTAACGCAGAAGACATGTCTGGCGATACAGCGTTGAACCTGGCAGCCAGGATCGGCAACAAAAGCATTACGCAGCAACTTCTAGAGGTCGGCGCGAATCCTACAATCCCGAACCGTAGCGGTCTCAAGGCTGTGGATTTTGGCATTGGAGGGGATCCCGAGCTTCTAGACATCCAGTCAAACAGTCAAATGACGAGGCTGGAGAAGCACCCAGTCAATAAGGTGGCTGAGAGTAGTCAAGAGCTCATGACTTGTATGTTCCCTTGAGCTCCCTTACGTTTTAGCTGCTAAAATTATCCTGCGTAGCACTATCGACCCTCCTCTCTGACACGGAATCCTCTTTCCGCTCCGAGCTTCAGACGAAGCAGTCCCTAATCGATCAGACCCACGCCAAACTCCGCGAGACAACTTCCCTCCTCACTGAGGAAAAGCGTCGCCTAGCCGATCTCCAGCGTAAATCTGAAGAACGCAAAGCCCTACGCCAACGCATTGCCAACCATCGACGAGCCAATGACTTGCAGCGCGCCCAGCTCTCCCAGCTGTTACTCGCAAGCGCCAAACCAGGAGACCATCCAGAGGCCATTCGGCCGAATATTAAAGTTTGCGAGGCTGACGCAGGATTGGAGGTTGATCCTAGTATTCTTATTGGTGCTCACGATGGAAGTCGGCTACCCCACCAGCGCGAATACCTTGCTACACTACCGCCAACACCCGTCCTCAGAGCTCGCGCAACAGCTTACAGGAAGAACAACGCGCGTCTTGAGACGCAGGCCAAGAACTTACAGAGTCAGAGCAGTGAGCTAGAGGCGCAGTTGCGGAAGGTGGTCAGTCTATGTACAGGCATCGACGAGGGAGCTGTGGATGAGATGGTGGATTCGCTGAACGCCGCTGTGCAGAGCGAGGGCGGCGAAGATGTCGAGGTGGGCAGGGTACGAGAATTTTTGAGGAGAGTGGAGGGTGTTGGGGAAGATTAGGTGTGAAAACCTCACGCTATGTACGTGGATTGGTCTATCGCGTGCATGTTGGGAGATCTTCCATCTCGTTCTTGTCAATGTTCTAGCATTGGGGCTGGCGACGTGTTAGGAATTGCATGCATGGTATGCGGGGCTGGTTCTGGATATCCCATGGGGTAAATCAGTCAATGAACACCGTTTTCAACAACCCATGCTCTCTATACAAAAGGTGTGATATGCGCTCCAAATTACAACCTGACACGAGTAGGAACAGTGTGGCCCGCAACTCAGCTCCTGTCTACATACATTATAGAGAAGAGCGCGTGAACGCCCAGGGGTGTAAAAGACATCGAGGACGTCTAGGGGAAGGGCGGTGGTGACAAGCTAAAGACGGAGAAGCTATAAATTCCAGGGTCGGGGACGAGGTGAGGTTGATTCTAGATGTTCAATCTCAAAGTTAGCTCAAGAAAAAAACCTCAAATAGGGATAGTGCTTCATCGTGTTGTGATGAACAGCGCGGATAGCCAATTTAGCGCAGCCAAGATATCAGATTCTTATCGCTGATATCAAATTCTTATCGTGGAGAAGATGGGGCTTGGTTGAAGGGTTTGATCACACATGGTTGGGAGAAGTGGGGTTTGCTCGGTTGGGTTGATATGATCTTAACAGCTTTGCCGTCTCCAAAGAGGCATCATCATGTCCACCCATGGAAACATTCATGTCGTCTCAATATGATGCCTACCAGCCCTGCCCACTACCATTTCGCATCCTTCCTTCCCTGAAACTCCTTCAAGATCCCCACCTGCCTCTCCAACGCCTTCAACCACACCTCCGCTGTCTCATTCACCTTCCCCATATCATCTCCAAGCTTAGAATAGAAGTCCTTCCGGTACGGTGTCGCACCCATTGCTGCGCTGAATAAGGGCTTGACCATGAAGCTGTGGTGCGGTTTCAGAGTGTTGCCGTAGGCGTGCCGGAAGGAGACGGAGAGCTCTTCGGAGGGGTGCTGGATGTTGTGGCGGATGGCTTGGGCGGTGAAATCGAGACCACTATGGGATGGGATTGTTAGTGGGGGGTGGGGCGATGGGGATGAGGGGAATGGAAGTACCGGACGAGCCAAAGGAGACCTTCAGCTGCGACGTGTTTCTTGGTCTTCAACTCATTCAGGACGAGCGATTGGAGAGTTTCTGAGTCGGCGGAGGTGGCTAATTGGCGGTCGCGAACTTTCTTGTATTAGTTAGTCTGCGGAAGCTTCCGTTTGGTGGGGAAACATGAGACCTTGATGTTGCCCACCATGTCATTCTTGACTGGTGTGAATGCCACTGAGCCCAATTTATCTACTCCATGGTAAGCACTGCCCTTAAAGGTGCGTGGAGGGAGATCTTACCGAAGAGCGTGGTCAATGACTCCGCAGCCTCGAGAAAGTCGCTTGTTGGGATGGCGTTGTCGTTCTGGGCGTTCACTGGGACATCCACGAAGGATTTGTGGAGCGTGTCGAACCATGTGCCGCCGGCTGGGTAGACTGAATTGGATGAAACTGCCATACTTGCAATTGGGGGAGTGCAATGGCTTTCTCGACTGTACAGAAGGCAGCTCAACGAGGGTTAGAAGCGCGCGTTTGGCGGCAGAATTCAATGTCTTGGCAGCATCATGTGGAGGACTTCGAATTAAACTCATGACTTCTCTCATTAGTACTTTTGTTGTATCTACTTTGTTGTTGTATCTCCGAATCTTTGACTGCGGGACTAGAAGCTTTGGAGGAGGCATTTTCGTACGCAGATGGCACATAGGCCGCCGCCTGAGGATCCAGAGCCTTCACCTCCGCATAATGTGGAGCCTGGATCTTATACTGCTCTCCGTTTGGTCTATTTAAGACTTCTGCTGAGATAGAGGAGAGGTGGCTGATGATCTCTTCTAGCAACATGCCTCGCCCGCCCACATCCACCTGACCACCCGCCGCTGTTTCATCGGTCCCATCCCCGAAGGCTGGCTCAAGAGTCATCGCAAGTCTTGGTACTCGCGATACATAAGCTTGGACTATTCTTCGAGGGCCGCAAAATTCTCAGCCGCAGCGAACATATCACATCAGAGGCAGATCACCGGCCTGGATGGTCCTTCTGCGACTGCTACAATTTCGAGAAGCTTTCCCCAGCCTGAGGATATTGACGAGGAGCCGGAGGAAGACAAGCCAGACGATGATGCTGGCGACAGTGCTGAAGAACTAGGGGGAGATGACCAGGATGGCGAAGTCAATGAGCTGGAAGCCCAGGCGACAAGAGACGACGGACCTAATGCCACTACTCTGGAGGAAGAGCCTGAGCCCTCCAAGCCGAAGGGACGGTCAATGTTCAAGGACAAGCTTAGTGCAAAGCATTCCAAGGACGAGAGTAGCACGGCTTCGTTCGCTACAGCACCCATGAAGCAACCAAAAAGGAGCACCTTCAGGTCGAGTCTATCTCCCAGCAGCTCTCCCAAAAGCCCACCGCCTTCTTCGTTCGTCACCGCTAGTGAAGGCCCGAATCCACAGAAGTACACTGTCGAAATTTCGAATGAGAGCCCAGGAGAAGCGAGCAGGAATACGGAGCCACGGTCGGCATGGACAGAAGACACTCCCCATACCCCTGATAACGATATTCAACACAGGGCGAGCACTGGTGACGTAGCAAACCCAGACAATACCAATTCGACCGCTTCTTTACTCCACCATGGCCAGACTGAAAGTCCTGTTGCTGACTCTTCGAACATCCAAGCAAAGGACTCCGCGCAGGCACTCGATCGAGAAGGAAGCTCCAACCCGAAAGCGACTGCTCATGGAATTGTCAGATTCAATCTCGATGATAACCCCGACTATAGCAACGCCCGTACCGCCGCGAAGATAGGCCAAGCCGGCCATCGAAAATTCTGGAGACGACTGCGACAAGGCTCTACTCACCCTGGTGAGATTACGAAGATGGAGAAGATGCTGGTGCGGGTCGATTCCACCATGCAGGATCTCCCATCAGATTACAACGAGAATGACAGCCTGAAAACATCTGCTCGAACGGTCGAGAAATGGCGAGAATTCGTGGTCGTTTGCAGACAAAGCACTACGGAGGATGCTGATTTTTCGATACAATTGTACAAGACGCGAGTCATACCGGCGAAAGAGACGACCCATGTTCAAAAACGCTCTACTCATGAAATACCTCTGGCTCGCAAGACCACTCGAGTGAATCTCTACTCGTCTCTCGACAAGACTCTTGTGATCTGGGTACCTTGGAAGAAAGGCACAATGATGTATATTTTGCGAACGCATTCCGTCGCTAGTGCCGTTGAATGGTATACCTTTATTCGTCACAGCCTAGGTTGGCAGCGCTCTACAAGCCTCCAGGTCAGCGTGCCAGATCTGAGCGTGACGTTACAGATTGAAAATACTTTTAGTGAATTAGAGACCTCGATGAGTAATGCACAAGCCGCACGATCAGACGACGCCGCCATTTCAAAGACCATGGAAGCGGAAAGAGCTGTCGCAAGTAACATCATACGCAGGTCTCTTAAGATGTTAGAGAACAATCCCGAGTGGGCGGATGTCCTCGAGAAGTGGCTCGCTCACGAGAAAATCGGATTGGCTTGGAAAAGGTACGACCGCTTAGAGTGGGTCCACGGCGTGAACGAGCAAAGAATGTACGGCACGCTCGCTATGCAACAATCACATGAGCTCGAGCTGAGGCCGAAGGAACACTACCCTACCACCGCCAGGCCCAAGAAGAAAGAGCCTGTGGACGAGCCTGCACCTGTCGAGGGCTTTCTCATACGGCTGACTTCGCAGAAGGGGACTGTAAGACGGCTTGGAAAGATGTACTTCAAGCGACTTTACTTCACTACGCACAACCAGTATCTATGCTACTGCAGACCAGCGAAAGCTCTGCCTCCCCCGCCACCAAAGCTGTCTCTTTCTCAAGGTACTAAGGTTCCCAAGGCGAGTGAGATTGTTGACAGCACGCCCTTGATATATGCCGTCAACCCTTATCCGAGTAAAGATGGTGAGATAGAGTGGATCAATCAAGGAACACCTGCTAGCAAAGTCAAACACGACGAGGACGCATACAAAGAAGCAGAGCGTAAGGTCAACAGTATGCTTCGCGCTGAAGGGTACATTAACCTAAACCACATCATACGGGTGCAGAACGCTCAGAGAGGCAACTCACCAGCGGATGCAAACGTAGATGAAGGTCCAGATGTCGACTTTCACGAAGAGGTTGAGGACACAACGCGCGATGATGGTAAGACTGATCAATTCGACGACAAGCGTACCTTTGAGCTTGTGATGAAGAACAAGCTCGTTATTAGGCTGCAGGCTTACAATGAAGTGACAAAAAAGGAATGGGTGCACAGACTGCGGAAGCTTGTGGAGTACTGGAAACTGCGCCTCGCTGGCGATATGGACCTGCTAAAGGAGGTTCGCGGGCTAAACCTGAAATTATTGGAAATCGACGAGGAGTCGGAGGCATACATCGGCCAATTTGGATCAAAGTGGGAGGTCACCAGATCAGTAGCTTCCTCAAAGCTGTTCAACATGTGCGGCATATCTTGCTGCCGTGCTATCACGATGTCAGGCACTCTCTATCGCAAACCAAAGCGCCACTCGCTCTTTCAACGGTGCGACGTGATCCTTTGCCATGGACAGCTTCTCATCTTCCATGGCAGTCTCCGCACGATGACAGGGGCTGAGGTCTCTCATATCCAACACGAGCGACAACGCTCCATTGATCTCAAGTCCTGCTACATTTATTCGGGCCTCGTAACGCAAGATGATTTGCTTTACCAGAATCAGACCTTCGATAGCAACCATCCAGGCCATCACGCCTTGCCTCGAGTGTACCTGGAGGATGGTTGGACCAGTACGGACGAGGATACAATGACTTGCTTCGTCATTTGGCAGCCGCAGACCAAATCATTCTTCAAAGCCAGTGAAGAGATGGAAAAAGGCGGAAAGAGGAGCGCATTGCGGAGAGTCAGTCGCTTGGGCGTCCCAGGTCGCAGCATTGTCTTTAAGGCAAGATCGAGGGCGGAGAGAGACCACTGGGTCATGAGTATCGGGATAGAGATCGATCGGTTGCAAGGCGGTGAAGACATCAGGATTGTGGATAAGAAGACTTAATAGTCTAGCTTTTTTAGATGTGTCTTTAGCGTGGCGCTGCTGGGAGCGGTACCGGCGTTCTATAACCGTTAATGGGTGCGTGCTGGGTATGGGTTTGGGTCTTGGTACATACCTCTTCGAGCATTTCTATACACTCTAAGCCCTTCATCCTAGAAAAAGTGCCTCGGAACCACCCATTTCCCTCTCTCCCATCTCCAGTAGATTGTTGATGTACTCAGTAAAACTCAATCTTCTCAACCGCCCCCTTCCCCTCAACAACCCTCTCACTCCCCCTCCAATCCTCCCACCTCACCCACCCCGCCCTCCCAAGCGGCCACACAACCCCCACCACCTTCCCAACAACCAAAGCCTTACTAACCGGCCCATAATAATTACTATCATAACTCCTCCCCTCCTCACCCCCATCCCCCTCCACCCACACATGCCCCACTGGCACCTCCTCCATCGGCACTGGATACGTATTTTTCGTAATCACCCCATCACCCTCTAGCGCCACAACCCTCTTCACAGCCAATCTTTCAGGATTATGAGGTGTCCAGAATGCGATGATTTCGCCACGATGGAGATTGGAGGCAGGGTTCCAACGGTTGAGGAGTAGGCGGTCGAGAGAGAGCGTGCGGTCGTAGTCGGTGTTTATGAAGGGGTACATGGAGGCGCCGGTGACGGTGGAGATGGTGAAGAGGTGCGTGTGGATGAAGTCGTAGGCGGCACAGCCGGCGGCGAAGGTGAAGAGGAAGTAGAGTGATGTGCGAAAGAAGGGGCGCTGGAGGGGAGGATGGACATGCTGAGGGGTCTGGGGAGTTGGAGGGGATGTAGGTTTAGCTGTGGTGGAGGTGGTGGTTGTTTTTGTTGTAGGGGTGGTTTTGATTTGGGCAAAAGGCGCTCTCGGCGTTTTATTCAGGGCGGAGAGGGGGCGGTGGGAAGATTTTGAGGGCTGCAGGCGGATGAGGAGAGGTGCATGGCGAGGATAGCGGAGGAAAGGTGGCATTGAGTGAGTTGAGGAGGAATGGGATTGGGTGCAGGATGATGTTGATATGTGTCACGTGAGTGCGGAATTGCTACGCCTAAAGGGTGGGAGGGTTTATCTCAACTAAGGTACCCTTGTTGTACGAGTACCTTACCTTAGTATCTATCAAGATTCATCGCGGATGCAACCCTCTCGCGCTTGGGGAAGAAAACATGAAATTCATCTTGGTATGCTTTACAAAGTCCCTCGTCTAGCCGCTGCACGACCCCGAATTTCATGTACTTCGCCCCGCCTTCTCGAATCCTTCGCACCAATTCGTCGACCTCCCAAGTGCGGCTGACTGTGAAAGGTGACCACAGCATTCAGCTGGTCGCTGCGCCACTGTACAATGGACGCGAGCATTCTGTGCTTATGGACCTCATGACGACTGCCGCTTTCTAGGAGCTCCTCGGCTCGACGCACTCGAGTTGCGAAATAATTTCGGTTTCTGCAGGAGCGCCACTTCCACGTCAGAAGATACCCATCGGGATGGCATCGCAAGGTCGTGCACTCAAGCTGGTGTGACGAGCGACGCCATAGTCCGCCTGGAGTCATAAGCAGATGTTTATATTCAAGCAGCTAAACCCCTTCCGCCTTCCCTCCCCTCATAAAACCCCACCATCTCCCCCTTCGCCTGCATCCACATCCCTCTCAACTCCTCGTCCAACTCAATATTCAAATCCCAAAACTTCTCATGCAGACTATGCGCCCCCTTCTTCACCTCCTTCATCGTCGGCCAACAAGTCGAATACACGTAATTGATCTCCTGCCAGGGCATCGGGCCATCTTTCCTATGCGCGTAGTTTAATAGACCCTGCTCCATAGCGTTGCTATTGAAACGCTCAGTGATGGAGGCGATTTTCATGTAGTAGTTGAACATGGAAATGGAAGGGCGGAGGAGGAAAAACCCGCCGCTGAAGTAGGAGCCGGGGGGTTGGGGCCAGGGGTGTTGGCGCTGGTCGATGAAAGTTGAGGCGGAGAAGATGTATTCGTTAGGCAGGGGGCCTTCGTCCTCTTTCGCTCGTGTAGTATTAGGCGTCTGAGTCGCAGTAGTCGGATCATCGAAAATCGAATCCATACGTTTGGCGATGAGCATGTCAGAATCCAGAAACAACAACTTTTCATACTGCGTGAACTCCAACATGCGCAGCTTGGAGAGCATGTCGCGCCAGCGGTCTATACCCGGTTTCATCCATTCCTGCCTTAGTTTCTCGACCACGACGACGGTGGCGCCGTCGAGGCGGAGACGCTCGATTTTGGAGGGTTTGACGTCGTCGGTGCAGATTACGATGAAGGGGATGGAGGTGTTGGTGCGGGTGGAGGGCTGGTGGAGGAGTTGGTAGGCTAGGACGCGTGTGCCGATGAAGTATTCGTCTTCGGAGTCGGTGATGTAGGCGTTGTTATCGAGTTTGGGGTTGGGTGCGAGGAGGGTGACGTACGCGTAGGGAGATTGGTGTCCTGGATTTGCTGGGCGTGGAGAGGTTGGCGAGGAAGATGAGCTAGTGGGGAATTCGAAGAGTCGGTAAGGTGAGAGGGTCATGATCCAGATGCCGAGGAGTACGAATGCGAAAAGGGCTGCTTGAATTCGCTTGTTCAAACCGCGTTGGGGAGTACCCTGCCAGCGGGAGGTGTCGTGAGGGACATTGAATAGCATGGCGGGTAGTACCGGGGATGATTGCTTTGGAATATATGCACCATACATTGGGACGATATACGAATGCGCAAATGAAAGACAAATAATGGGAGACAATATAAGAGAAGACGACTGGGAGACAATCTTTCCTACCTTTGGGGGACGCCTGAGCTTTGTTTCTGTCCAACGAAGGATCCATCCCTCGGAACGCCTGATAATCACTGCGCCTTGTCTCTGTTAGCGCTGTCATATTTAATGAGCCTTTGTTGGATGACGAGCGACTAGTTGTTTGAGGTCAGAGGCTCAGCAATGGATTTGACTGGGAGCCTTGCCCTGCGGGGTATCGCTTGCGGTGTTGGTCAAACTGTTTCAGCCTATAAGAATCAGCGACGAGGAGGGTGCTGTGTTGCAATTATTTCATAGCTGTTGGTCTTTTCACCCTTTGTTACTGATGGGAAGGGGTTGATCCGCATATATTGATGGACAAAAGCAAGCTTTGCGCAAGCTTTGTGCTTCCAACATCAATGCGAACACCATTGGCACTTAGGAGGTGTCGATCAAGTTCTCCATTGCACTTTTGCGGTCCAACCGTATTGCTTTCGCCTGGCTGCTGACCTTGGATTTCTGCAGTGTTGGATTCCTCGCGAGGTTTTGAGTTCTCCTTTCCGAGGATAGATAGACAGGAATAAGATGACAAGAGCGTAATTCATGGCTTTGAGCACTCATGAGTACGCTTTCATCAATCAACAATTACTCTTCAAGTTCTATTCGATTAGCATTCACGGTCCATCTTGAGGCTACAATACGCGTAACCGCACTTACACTCGTTGTATTCCTTTGGTTATCCTAGCTTCAGAGAAGCGTAAAGTACGATAGCAGGGCCACTCGCACTCGTACTAAGCATATCATATCGTAGGATCATAGCTCAAGCTAAGTATAAATCACGACTGATCCGACACGTTATCACGTATGATCTTAGGTAGTATAGCTCCACGCAAGTAGAGAATATGAATATCGGCGCTTGTAATGAGGTATCAATTGGGGTATCACAGCTCTAAGCGAGGGCAGACCACGACTATTCTCGCGCACATGCGTTGTTTTCCAGACTCCCCGTTGCTCATTAGCGTCCATTATCTGACCAATCCGATGCTCACATTCATCACTCATTAAGCTAACCATTGCTCACATATCCTCCATTACCCTATCCTCAAGCTCCAATTCGTCCTCCATCTCCTCATCCTCACGCTCCAACACATCCTCCATCTCCACATCCTCGGCTTTAACCGTCCCCGCAGCAGCACTCTCCATACTCGCTTTGCTTCCCTTCTTTCCCCCTCTCTTCCCCCTCTTCTCCCCATGGGCCTTAGCCTTGTGCGTAAGCATGGCACCTTTCTTTGAAAAGTCCTTGTCACAACCAGGAAAGTCGCACGGCACTCTGACGAAGGCTGGATCAGTCCATCCGGAGCGGAACTCGTCAAACGTCAGCACCACATTTTCAGCATTGTCCCTGTAGTCAGCCCAGGCGTGTAGTAGGCGCCCTGCCCGGTGGAAGGTTTCTTTATTCTCTTTCATGTGGATATCGACGCCGACCTTTGTGACGAAGGTGAGTTTGCAGATCCCGCAGGAGAAGCGGCGGGCGGGAGGATGGAGAACTTCTTCATGAACGGTGTACACGTGCCCGTGTCGAATGCCTTGAACGGGCTCCAGGAAATGCGTCAGGACTTGCATGGGGGCGATCAATATGTCTGTAGCTTGCTGTTGAAAGCGCATTCCCCACTCCAGGACGTTTACCTCCCCGCCACCGAACCAGCCGGTGGGAGTGGTGAAGACGACTCCATCGCGAACGTCTCCGTGGTCCTTGTGCGGGTTCACAATTGCTTGAATTAGTAGAGCTTGGCTTGAGAAGCAGCCTATCTCGCCAGCATCCAGCACTCCGAGCTCCCCACGTTGACTTCGCTCCTGGTATGAGGTCCAGTATTCATGCCACTTCGCTGGAGCTAGGGCCTTGAACCATTTGGAGAGGAGGATGTGCTGCCATTTGGTTCGATAAAGGTAGGCCTCCACTGCGGCAGCGGCTTTCTTGCTTGATGGCCGCGCTTCGGTGTGGATGCCAAAATTGCGACCGCCCGTGCCTCTCCAGAAGAAAAAATGATAGACGCCGTACGCTATGTTTGCCGCTTTGGCGTTGGTTGACTCCTCTTTGAAGTCAAGAGCGTGGCGCGGATCTGTCACGATTGACGTAGGTGGTGTGTAGATTTGGGTCAATGCCCACACCGCATAGTTTGTCAAGCGGGTGAGTTCCCGACCAAGACGGCCCCAGGGAGAGGTCATCCCACCCTTAATAAACCATGCGAGTGGCACGTTGTCCGAGGTTTCAACAACACTGGACTTGGTTATGGTTGGAAAGGACTTTGAAAGGTCCCGGCAACGCTCAACATATGCTGCATCAGTGTCCACGTGCGGGATGCTACCCTTCAAGAATGCGTTTTCCCAGGTCTCGTAGTTGATGTTGAGTGTTAAACGATCAAAGGTTGCAGTGCATAAGCCCTCACCGGCTGTCACGGTGCCATTGTGTTGGAAGGTAATTTTGGGGAGAGGAGTCATACTTGTAGACATAGTTGGTAATAACCCGTGATAGTAGACTCACAGTTGGCTTTGCCTAAGACTTCAGTACTGTTGAGGCCGGTGTATGCTATTGTAGAAGTTATAGAATCCGGGCAAGTGAGGTTTAGAAATCTCGGCTTATAAGCTCTACGGCTTATCGGAGCCCGGCCATTATCTCCTCCGCAAGCTAGACAAAGTTTTCCTCGTTAGCATTCACTCTTCTCAAGGATACCGGACACTCCAAAATGCAACGATCACCAGACATGACATTCATAGTACTGCCCCTGACTCCCAGATTTGGCTCGTGTTGAAAGGTCTATGGCGATAAGGATAGCAGCCTTGCCTCTTATCTTAGACGTTTTTCAACTCAAATTCCGCCCAGATGGCTCGTGCTGCAAGCAATGTTGCCAAGAAAAGAAAAAGGTTCTCACGTACCTACTGGCTGCCCTGTTGCAGTGAGCTATACATATATGTATATACTGGCCCGGAATGTATTAGAAGTTCAATGACAGTGAAGTATCCGGGTTAGCAAGGATAGTACCTCCCTCCCTCCCCTACCCTAACAATGAATTTCCGGACCTATGAATGATCTCTTCGCATAGGAATGGGAAGCACAACATTCATGACATTCTCTTCTAGCAAAGCGCATCACTACTGCAAGTGACCACAAGTACCCTAGCTACTGAATACTCACTCACTCTGGGACTTTCTGGATTCTTACTTCAAGCTTTATAGAGTGCAAGAGGCTACAATGCAAACAGGGAAAGAGCCAAATACCCGTGTTCATGTGACCAGACTTGGCATGCTACTACGGTTAATTTGGCTAGAATCTTGCTTCTTCTACACTCCATGTGATAGTGTTCGACGATTGCTGAGCTCAACCTGTTGCTCCATTCCTCATGATGTTGGTCGCCCTTTGCGATATGATCAGATGATATGTGGTGTGAAAGCTGTTTGTTTGCTATCCGGTCGCCAAACTGACTGGGGTAGTGAACCGCAAGAGGCCGCATACAAAAGACCTGGGATCCGCAAGTCAAGCGTAATGCTCAATAAATTGTATGGGGAACGTAGGAAATGGTGTCATTGGTGTTGGTTGCGGTCGATTCGAACATCCTCTGGGCTCGGCGCTGGAAGGGCTTACTATGAAACAAGGTTCATATGGAATCACTGAGATTCTACTGCTTTCAGAAGTAAACAGAAGCAACTTATTTGGTATTGTCGTGGTGTAAAGTGATGCTGGGTAAGGAAGTGCAAGAAGAAACGTCGTCGAGTGGGGGCTAAATTGGAAACGCCACAAGCGCGGAAGACTCCGCGCAGACCTCAAATGTTGCTCCTTCCACTACGCGATACACGATTTGAGTACTACATAGACTACAACGTGATTGATTTGACGCGTCGAAGATGGGTCTCTAGAGGTAGAGACTAGCTACAGCGGCATTGCTGGTCAACCGCGCCCTGAAAGTTGGCCTTCCTCAGTCTGGCCCAGGGTGGATATAGACTACGGAATACGCTGAGCCAGACGCGGTGTCTCAGCGGTCTCCACTTCTAGTCGAACCCAGAGAGGTCGACTGAATGCCGTGCTTACCATTATGATACCTCAGCTCGAGGTGGTTATGAAAACCATGTTTGGAATTCGAAGATTGTTTGAAAGTCACACTTTCAAGGAACCTGAGACGAGAGCCTTTGGAGTCTCCGCCTCATGAGCTTCAGCTGGTGGCAGTAACACTCGAAAGTTTGGGGCTCAGTTGGGCCCAGGTACGAAGTAAGACTGGTAGGCATCCGCATATGATTGCGCTGGTGATCTCTGCTATTCTATATATAATACAAGACTATGTCAGTCGCTTAGAATTTTATAATGAAGAGAGAAGTCCTACTTAGGTCCAACCACCGTCGTACCGCAGATACCATGTTGCATCTGGACCATCTTCCGATCGAAGAGGGTAACACAATCATAGGATGCTCGAGATGCAAGCACTACGAGCGATCAGCAACAACCCATAGTGGGAAGCCAAAGGGAGTCACTTACAAAATCCCGCTAGCGAAAATCAAAGATACTCTGAGCTTCTTTCTCCATGCCATTTGCAACTTCTAGACCCACAACATGGGAGTATAAGTACGATTATATCTGATATCACAGTCAAGGTCGTGGTGACAGAGTTAATCATGTGTGGAAGTCTTCCCACAATGATCTGGAAGCCAGGGGGTCCAAATTTTAGCTCTTGGGGTGCATAGGAAGATATATGAAACTGAGGATTAGATGGAATCCTGCGTTGGCGAAGATGACAGCGTGTATAATGTAGAGCCTTACGCTCGTCCGGACATTGGCTATCTCTCATCAGGGGCAGGGTTCAGCCCTGTCTAACTTCTAACTTAGCCTTGGCGTGGGCAGGCCCTCTCAGCACAAAGAGCAAGCAGCACCCAAAGCAATTTTGTGTATTCCTGTTGATGATTGAACTATCACCCCCCATTGACGTAGAGCTATAGCAGCAATCGACCCCCAAGCTTGAGCCAGACCTCATATCACAATGGCCTCCACCGTCGCCTCCAACGATGTTACAGTTCGCTTCGCAACGGAAGAAGGTCAATCCCCCTGCAGCCCGCGACTTCAATCCTCTTACCCACTGCACCAAACTGAATCCTCACAGACGTCCCAACAATTCTCGCCCTCATCCACGAACTAGCTGACTACGAGCACGCCTCCTCCGCCGTCCTAGCCACCGAAGAATCCCTCCTCTCCACCCTCTCCTTCCCCTCCAAACCCTCAACCGGCTATGCCAAAACCCTGCTCCTCTTCGCCCCCTCTTTCTCCACCCCAGAAAACGCAAAAGCCACCACCCCACAATGCGCAGGCATGGCTCTCTACTTCACCAATTACAGCACGTGGCGGGCCGCGCCGGGAATCTACCTAGAAGACCTGTTTGTACGGCCAGAATACAGAGGGAGGGGGTACGGAAAGAGGTTCTTGGGAGAATTGGCGAAGGAAACCAAGAGAATTGGGGGCGAGAGGTTGGAGTGGAGCGTGCTGAAGTGGAATGAGCCGAGCATCAATTTTTATGAGGGGTTGGGGGCGAAAATGATGAATGAGTGGGTGGGCATGAGGGTGGATGACGAGGCGTTGGAGAAGATGGCGAGGATGGCTTAAATGGAAGTGACCCGTGGGCAAGCAATCACGCGGCGGGTTGAGGTCAGAGTAGTGGCGGGCCATCGAAGTCTGAGGAGCTAGGGGCCACGACTGCCAGGCAGAGGCAAAAAGGAATAAAGGCAAAAGCAAAAGCAAGGCAGTGCAAAACGATGATCGAACAACGTCAGACTCGAGCCGACAACCTGGGGGAGTCAGCATGGATCTTTGAGGGTTGTATGACTCACACATAGCCCCTGTTTAAGAGATAAGTGCGCTACCGATTGCGCCAGCAGTCCCGAACGATGATGTTGAGCTTGATGGTCTACTTGATCGATTTGTTGCATGGGGTGCGTCGTGTTTAGTGAACATTTTGTACAACAATTCCGGGAAGATGATGGAGCAAACATGCTAGCTTCTTCGATTGCGAGACTCTAGAGGCAAGGCAAGCGGCAAGGAAGGCGGAAAAAATTACAAGAATTGTGAACTGCGTTGGACTCAAATCAACAACCTCCTGCTTCGTAAACAAGCGCGCTGCCATTGTGCCAGATCCGTTCTTCGTTATCTACTCCGGCATAACAAGCTATACGTAGGTCTGTTCAAAGGTTGGGGCGAAATGCGAGAAGCCGTTGAAAGCTGCATCTTCCCGCATGTCTCGTGGCAGAAAGTTTTCTCTATGTGAATACAGCTCTATCTTTGTGCCTTTTTATAACGTCTACATACGGTTCAATATGGCTACTACATATTTGCACCGAAAGTGCAAAAAAGAATGAGCTGTGTCATAGGCCACTTCGGACTCAAACCGAAGACTCTTTGTTTAGGAAGCAAACGCGCTGCGATTCGCGCCAGTGGCCTGATTGCTATCGGAATACCTGCTTGACGTGGTACTTGGACGCAAGGGAATGTGACTTCGTTGAAATGACTTTGGTTGGATGGGAACATTGGCCCAAACAAAGCTTGAATGTTTGCTCCGCGGCCTGCGTGTATCATGGTAGCACAAAGTCGCCACCAGATTGCTATCCACTTTTCGGGTAGATCGAATGTGTGTTATTGGCGAAGTGAATGACGCGGTAAGTAGACATGGGCGTAAAAAGCGAAAAAATTATGTGATCTTACACCGACTCGAACGGTGAGCCTTCTGGATATCCATTACTGGAATCAGATGCGCTACCATTGCGCCACAAGATCTTCCTGCTATGGAAGAGGCTCACTATCTGCTTATATATACAAGGTGGGCGTCATTAGTAGGACTAGAGAGGGGAATGAGCCCATTAGGGGCGAGACATAATCGATGCTCTCTCCACGCCTTGGATCACTATTTGGCTAGATGAATAGAAGCGATGTCTATGTTGATAGTCAATTGCACAGTTGGCAAAAAGAGTTGGGTTGCATTGGATGTGAACCAATGGCCTCGATAGTCGTTAGTCGAGGTGCAGCCTTCTGTAAGTCATATACCATACTTCGTACTCTTCAGGCAAACGCGCTGCCAATTGCGCCTGCAAACCTTTGATCTCTGCTGTTGTTCTACTGTTGATATTCATATGGCAAAGGTTGGGGTCAATTGAAGCAGGAGCTGGCCCATTGAGGTGGTATCTTGTGATCCGTTATCGCACTTGTTGATTTGAGTTGTGCCCTTGGGTATCATGCAGTACCTCCAGTATCCTCACCATCTGGTATTACGAAGCTAGACTGTCATGCGTCATGATACTGTCAATTGTCTCTTCAACATCCCGCAAAAGCTTTCGAAGAGAACGCTGTCTCTGCCTTGCAACCAGCGCACAGCCACCTCAACATGGCTGTCGTCGCCGCTTTGCCAGTGCACTTTGAATCCAAGTGCCGGCTCGTCCTCAATCATAGTGTCGTCCTCATGATGCTCCGAAGAGCCTGCCTGGTTGGAGCTGGTTGAACTTTTTTCCATTTTGCGCCTCGCAGCTCGGCTCCAGACGTTACCTTTCGCGAAGCCGATACCGGTTGTCAGCGCTGGCTTGTACTGCCATTGGAGGTCTAGGGCTTTCAGTGTGTCGTTGACCCGCTTTGTGCAAGAAGCTATGTCGCCATGTTGGAGATTCAATATGGCCTCAGAAGGAAACGGCAACAGATGCTTTTGAAGCGTGGCGGTTCCTCTGGCAACAGGCTATGAGTTTCGTATATCAGAAGGGTACCATTCGTTTTACGTTTCGAATGTGGCATACCTCGCTCGGCCTCATATTTCCCCAGCTCCACGCAACGGCCCATCGCTTGGTCTTGTTGCCCTGGACGAGGTCTTTGACGGCCCAGTTCTCAACGCCTACCGCTCTCAATCTCTTGACAATGACCTCGACACTGGAATACTTCCCCAACATGCTGGTATACCATTGACATCGATGCTTCAGCATCTTGCTTTCCTCGATCATCCGGCTCACAAATGCCACTTCCCCACCTGGAGTCACCACCTCGACATCCGCTCCTGTGCATGCTGAGTGAGGCGGTCTGGACTTCGCCATCGCCGATGAGAGGAGGTCCCCCGTGGAAGCGTAGAACGGGGGGTTGCACATGGTAAAATCGATGCTAGCCTAGGCATGAGACCATGGGCATTGCTGAAAAGAGGCGGCACTTACCTCCTGAGACCTAGAGGATCGAGTGGGATGAGTGGACCATTCACCTTCGTCTGCAGGGGACGGATCCTAGATTTGAGGTTGTTTTGAATGATATTGCGCTTCGCATAAGCCAGATTCTTCTCGTCGATGTCTGCGTGGTGTCAGACTAACCACCTCAGGTTCAACAGTATAACGTTGTACCTGTACAGGCAAATCTCCATGTTGGCCTCTGAGAACAACCCAAAAGTGGATAGATGCAGCTGGCCCCCGTCCCTCTAAAAGCTTGGGTCTCAGCTTGTAAACGTAGGATGGGTGCAAAGATCATGCTTACATGTCAAGGCCAATGACCTCTCGCTTGGGATCGTACGTGTCAGTATAGCTATCGCCGGTGGTGTCGAGCAAGTCTTGGATCCATAGAATGTAGTTGAGTCTTCGGACACCATTAGAATTGCAGCTTCGTATTTTCCGTTGAGGACATCTTACCGGTTGGGTACCTAAAGAGAAGATCAGTCGGCATTTTACATGATAATGAAGGATCATACTGGAGGACACAAGCGATCATCTGGCAGCTCTAGCTTAATCCCAAAGTCCCGCTCTAAAAGGCTTTTCGTGAGCTGTCTGGAAAGCTTCAGCGATTACTTGACCGGCTCGGCAGTCACTGCACATACTGTACAGCTTCGGGATTACTAAAGTCCAATTGACCGTTAGGCTTCAGGCTAGAAGATGGTCAGCTTCTTGAGATTGGGTCCCTCGGAGATTAGGTGGTTATACTGCTTATTGAAAGCGGTCGATTGTATTGCCAGGGCTGCAAAGTCGATGGCATGTTCGTAGATGTTCCTCTGCGCCATCCTGAGTGAATTCTGCTACATCTCGATGTGCGCGCGCCCAAATCGTCCACATAAAAGTGGGTACCGGACTTAGCTCGGGTATAACCGCGTGCCGCACAATTCCGTACAGGAGAAGGCTTGGCATTGGGAAGATTTTCTGCCACGACTTTCTCCAAAACTTCGATAATCATCTTTGTGGGTAAAGTATTGTGCAAAATGAATCCTGACTACCACACGACTCTTACAAATGCTAGTGCTTGTGTTGTTCTCGGTCATGATAATTCTTCACCTTCGGATAACGGCACAAGCTTGGAGAGCTGCAATGGTGACTGGATCCAGTGTATTTCCAGTCGCGTTGACACCTTCGTAAGTAATGAAGAGCATGGATCTGATCGTCACCAAGCTGTCTTTGAGCTGGGAGCTGCTGCATTCAATGCATTCCTACAAGCTAACGTTTCCGGTCCTCCCTTGTCCTGGGACTCGGCCAAGGCAGTCTTCCCACAGACAATCTTCGAAGGTGCAAAGGCGACTCTAGAAAAATTACGGAGGCAACTCATCCTGGGTCTGAGTGTCGATGGTGAGGCTGTTTACCTACTGACGCCTCATGTTGAATTGTTTTGCTTATCGAAATGTCTTTTGAATCATCAGCTTCTCGGACAAAGCCCAGAGCAGACACTGGGTCGATTGAGAGTCAACATCTGGCACCAACGGCTACTATCGGACATTTCTTCAACTTTGCAAGAGCTCATCTACCGTGACCTAGGCCTGCTTGAACCGAGCATACTCACCCAAAAGTCTGAAGTCAAGGCCATCAGTCCAGCACAATTTCTCATTGAACGGGCAACTATTCACATACACTATGGCTTCGATGTAAAAGCTAAAGACGATCTATCTCGTGCAGCTAAGGAGCGGTCCTTCCATTTCGCCTTGACTGGCAGGCTTGGGAAACGTACCAAGTTTCAGCAGAAAGAGCTGAGCCAGCTTGTAGTGCTTGCCGCTAGCTCGCAGGATGATCAAAGCTCTCCGGTAGAGCTGCTCTCAACTAACACTGCTTCACAATCCACGGCGGAAGAAACAGCAAAGCAGAAACCGCAAACGCTAGATCTGAACGACGATACGCTCTTAGAGTCCATTGCGTTTACCAAGGATATTGACTCAAAGCCCGAGGCGGAAGCAGATCAGACGCTGCCTCCATCTCTAAGCTCCCTAGATCCTGGAAATCAGCCTCTTTTACATCCACTTGACGCAATCATTCTCCTCGCTACAGCATCCTCAATTACCAACACATCTCCAACAGACGGCCTGACCAGGGAGGAAACTCTGCCCTATGCTGAAAGGGTACTGTCAGGTGGAAGCTCCAATTGGCAAGTCTACACACAAGCACTGTTGGTCAGAAGCCGGATCGAAGGTTATAGGTCCCGCACTATTGAGAGAGGGGTGCTCCAGCTGCAAGCAGTCGTCGACCAGGTCATTGCCGAGACTTCTGGCTGTGTAGATGCCAGTGGTTTGCCTATCGAGCAAGGCTCAGTAACGAGTTTCCTTCCACAGCCGAAGCGGTCAGAATCGGCTCCAGCGTCCGAACGCCTTCTCTACATCCATCAGCTAGCCTCTCCACCTCGGTGGAAGCTTGAGGCAGAGCTTGCTGACCGCTGGGTGTCGCTCGGTGGGTTGCGTACGGCTTTGGAGATATACGAGCGCCTGCAGATGTGGGCTGAGGTCGCACTCTGCTGGGCCGCTAATGACCAAGAGGAAAAAGCTCGCAAAATCATACGGCGTCAGCTCTACAACCCCGTAATTACCACGTCGACCGAGCAGCTACTCGAGGACGACGAAGAGAATGATATTGGGGACTATAGTATCGAACGAGAACCGTTACCAGCTGATGCTGCTCGACTCTTCTGCATCCTTGGCGACATCGAGAAGTCAGTCCCTCCATATGAACGCGCCTGGGAGATCTCTAATCATCGGTACGCTCGCGCCCAGCGATCATTGGGCAAGTATTACTCAGCAGCTGGTGACCTGACAGAAGCCGACGAGGCTTATGCGAAGTCGCTGAAAGTAAACCCACAGAACCATCAGACATGGTTCGCCTTGGGATGCGTCAGACTGCTGGGTGAAGATTGGTTTGGTGCTGTTGATGCTTTTGGGCGCACCGTGCAGATCGAAGACACTGATGCCGAGTCATGGAGCAATCTCGCGGTCGCGTTGCTGAAGCTGCCGCCAAATATATCACCAGGCAATTTGGATGAATCGCCAGCAAATTTGGAGCGGCCCAATGGATCAGCGGTGCTCGATGACGAGGACGAGCCAACAAAGAGTCTGGAAATTGACCCTCAAAAACACGTACGAGAAGCTCTCGTGGCCCTCAAACGAGCAGCTGTATTGAAAAGAGAATCCTACAAGATCTGGCAGAACCTACTCAGCGTGGCGGTCAAGCTATCGCCTCCACCCTACGCTGACATTGTTGTCGCTCAAACACGACTCATCGATCTTCTCGGTGCAACGGAGGGCGAAAGCTGTATCGACGTCGGAGTTGTGGAAGGCTTAGTAACACACCTCATTGCATTGTCAAATGACATTGAACAGCGTGAGCCAACCGGAGAGAATGAAGGGGCAGGGGCCAGTGCCAGGAGAGGACTCGAAAAAATGATAACCGAACTAGTCCAGAAGAAAGTGACACCACTGATTACTTCGTCTCGACGATTATGGCTGGTAACCGCGAGACTCTCCCTGCATCTCCGGCGCCCGTCAGCAACGCTGTCGGCATACGAAAAGGCTTGGCGTGTCACTTTGAACCAACCAGGATGGGACACTAGTGCTGGCACCGCTGGAGCTAAGAATACTTGGGTGGAAGTCACAGATTCGACTATAGATTTAGTTGACGCATACGAAAGCCTTGGGGAAAGGACCAGAGAGTCCGGCATGGGAGCAGGCGAGCTCGTTGCTAAGGACTGGAAGTTCAAGGCAAAAAGTGCGCTGAGGTCGGTACTAGCGAGAGCCAAGGAAGGCTGGGAGGGCGATACAGCCTACGAGGCGCTGAATGAGAGGCTGCAGGAGCTTAAAAGCGTATGAAATCCCTGCTGTTGCTTCGGCCCAAGCTTATGACACCTCAAATTCCACATCGTCGCTTGCTTCCACGGCCCAAAGAACGTTGCCCTTATTTTCGCTAAATTGTCGTCTTCAATTTCTGAAATTCATGGAATCTACTAGGGATCCATTCTTGGTTTGGATTTTTTATTCTAGGCTGGTGCTGGCTCTTCAGATGCTTTGTCTACTCCCTTCACATACCCAGGATGTACCGCGCAAACTTATCGGTGATAAAGACCAAACTATTTCTTTAATGAAGCTCTCGAACGAAGATGCACAGCCAAGCTTAGGCAGTAATGAAGTAATAAAATGTAAAAATTCCAGGTCCAGGCTGGATTTCCAACCAGATCTTTCGCCCGACAGGATCGAACCATCTTCGGGACCGATTGGTTACCATTTCAGATCCAGGCATTGGCGATCACTAGCCTCCTTCGAAACGACGCTCCCGAATTCAATATACCAAGCACGATCCTCGCTCTCACGCTCCTTTGTTGGCATTCGCTCTCCTACTCGATATCCGCAGGAGGCAGCAACATCAGTAGGTCTTTGACAACCTCTCAATCTCTCAATCTCTCTGTAATCAACGATTCTGTTACATTTTCTCCGTTCATCTCGATCGAGCCAAATCATGACTCCTGTTCATCCCGCTACACCAGCGGCGATTGTAAATCCACCCAAACCGGAACCCCACAATTCTAACTCGCTGAAGTTATGTATACGCAATGGCAAGACCGGTCAGTGGGACACGAAGGAACCTGTCACAGGCTCAAAGTTGCAATGCGAGATCCTAGGAGTATCAAGAAATATCTTTAGACATGTTCAGCAGTGGTGTAAGGAAAAGTCTTAAGATATGCTTATGCGTCTTTAACTTCGGTTCTGGCTGTGAAGAGGTGTATTATCGACCAGACCAGCTATCAGGACGGCAGTGTTTTAACAAAGAAGAGTTCCACACTCTCGAGTTGTGCCCTGGTTGAAAAGTAATTGGTGGAAGGTTGTTACATGATAAGATGTAAACCCTCACTATCTTATTTTAACGTGGATCGAGTTGGGACATTGGGCGAAGAGTCGGTCTTGTAGCGCCGAACATGCAATAAAAACAATTCACAATGCCTC
>JAABUS010002065.1_pt1 | contig 39799 bp, 35 predicted proteins | sample 5560161 | NCBI WGS metagenome assembly JAABUS01 (sample SAMN10711885, study PRJNA513376) | rock metagenome | isolation source: Antarctica rocks | place: Antarctica: Victoria Land, Trio Nunatak nord | collected 2016-01-04
CCAGTGTGTTCACACTAATGTTACTTCTTAGGGCCATCTACGGAAGAAATCATCAGCCTCAAGACCTGCCTGCGGATAAATTCACGCATGTGCTGTATGCGTTTGCTAATGTCCGGCCTGAAAGCGGAGAAGTGTAGGGTCTCTTCTATTACAGTTGTGAAGCTATTTCTGATAGACTATCGAGCAAAGATATCTGACAGATACATGGAGCGATACGGTATGTCTTCGCAGGACGTTTTTCCCCCCAACAGACGACTCAACTCGGTGTCTACCTAGGACAAGCACTATCCAACCGACTCATGGAATGATACGGGTAAGATCTGGTCCATCTTCTAACTGTAGATCTATGCTCATTTGGCACATAGGTATGAATGTCTATGGTTGTATCAAGCAACTCTACATTTTGAAGAAGCGTAACCGGCAATTGAAGGTTATTTTGTCAATTGGTGGATGGACGTACTCCTCGAATTTTGCACAACCAGCTTCAACGCAAGAAGGGAGACAAAGGTTTGCCAATACGGCCGTCCAGCTAGTCAAGGACTTGGGACTTGATGGTGAGATGTCCTATACAGTTTTGGGCGATCATTACTAACTCGTTCTAGGATTGGACATTGATTGGGAGTATCCGAAGGACGATGGAGAAGCTAGTAATTTCGTCCTGCTACTTGAGGAAACAAGAAAGGTAGGCAATCACTTCGTTATCAACTCCACACTCACGGTCTATAGGCACTAGATTCTTACTCGTCTACTCACGATGGCTCCAAGATGCTGCTGACTGTGGCTTGCCCAGCGGGTACAGTACCAACATGAGAACATGAGCTTCGTACCCTTGTCTAACCACTTTCCAGGGCCCCAAAATTACGAAAAGCTTTGCCTCCAAGACATGGACCAATACCTCGACTTCTGGAATTTAATGGCCTACGACTATGCTGGAACCTTCTCTAATGTTTCCGGGCACCAAGCAAACCTCTATCCCTCCGCTTCCAATCCCGCAAGCACTCCATTTTCGACTTCGGCAGCAATCGACTACTATAAATCGAAAGGCATTGAAGGCACCAAAGTAGTGCTAGGCATGCCCATATACGGCCGAGCCTTTGCTTCCACAGATGGACCTGGCCAACCTTTCTCTGGCGGTGGGGAAGGCAGCTGGGAGCAAGGCATATGGGACTATAAAGTCTTGCCTCAGGAAGGAGCAATGGAGCTTTACGATGCAGAAGCTGGAGCGAGCTGGAGCTATGATGCGAACAAGCGACTAATGGTGAGCTATGACAGTAAGGATATGGCGGAAAGGAAGGTGGATTATATCAAGAAGGAGGGATTGGGTGGTGCGATGTGGTGGGAGAGCAGTGCGGATAAGAAAGGAGATGAGAGTCTTATTGGAACAGTGAGTCGATCCGTACTTGAAAGGCTGATGATCAATACTAAACCACTGTTAGGTTTTTGGTGCGCTGGGAACGACGGACAAAAGCAACAACACACTATCGTACCCGGATTCGAAGTATGATAATTTGCGAAATGGGATGCCTAATGAGTAAGATGGGTTACTCGGGTTCTCTTCAATAAAAATTGAGGATTTGCAACATTGAACGCTCGATTTTGCTTAAGGTTAACGATGGTAGTTGTTCCAAAGACGCATTTAGCAATGTAGATATGCAGGTTCTGAGAGAATACCGTGAGGCATTTTTCTGGAGCCATGTAACCGTTGAGACAACTAGCATCGTGTTGCGAGTGCCAACAATTGTGTGGTTGTTGGTGGCCAAGCAGGTTGATAAGAGAATTGTCTCCTTGGACTGGGGATTCTGGTTGGAACGTGATTCATGGCATCATAGCATCTGAACTGTTTGCATTCTCTTTGATAACGACCAAAATATCACAAACAGGCGATCTAAACATAGCCTCCATCAATCGGCTTTCCTCTCACACCAACGCTGAATACCCCCTTCGGCCCAACATCTACCCTTCCGCCGCATTTATCGCTCATCGCCACACACGCCGTCAGAACGTTCATAGCCATACCAGCGACCTCCTGTACCGAAAACGCGTCCACGGCCGTGTCCGATTTTGGAAACACTGCAATTGCACAGGGGCCCCATGTCCAGTAGCGTAGAATCTCTGTGCCTGACCGACGAGCGGACCATTCTACAACATCGTCCCAAAGTGGTTCTTGGCGAATGAGATTGAGGGCGCGGATGCAGTTGTGGATGCTCACGGGGCGAGTGGTGGCGTCGCGAGCAAAGCATTCGATTGTCAGGCCAACGGATGAGGTTAGATTGCTGTGGAGGAATGGGGTTGGGGAAGGCGCGGAGATTGGAGGAAGAGCGGAGACGGAGATGAGGAAGGGGAGGAGAAAGAGCACGGTAGAGATGAGCATGGCTTAGGTGGCAACTGCTGTAATCCTTTTGAGATTGAAAATGTGGACATAAAAGGATTTGAGGAGTTGAGTAGAGAATCATGAGAAATAGATCTGCTTATGAGCGAGTCGCTTGGGAGTCGCGGATAGATTTGCTGTTTGGAAGCCTACCAATTCCTCGCGGGTGAAGATCTAAAAAGCGCATAACCAATTTTTCCCCACCACTTGCCAGACTGGTGGTCTCAATGGTCGTTTTGTAATCCCTTTGAGGGCTTATTGAGAAAGGATGGCGAGTATTAGAATAGCAGCGAGGAGCCACTCAGATGCGCTTAGTCGATAGATGGTTTCTCTAGATGTATGGGATTTGTTTCGATATTTGCGTTCTTGGAGGGAACCGCAGCGACTTCTCAACCTTTTCACACATTTTAAAGCTATCAGAAAGGATCGTCGAAACAAAAACAATGTTCTGACTGTTCGAAGTGTGGTTGTGCAGAAATAGATACAGTAGCGAGATTAGCGCGCCAAGATTTCGTCGCACATTTACTTTACCTATCCTTCTCACCGCCGTCGCTGTGAACTTGTTCAGCATATTTCTTTAGCTACTAGCCAAGCTGCTGCTTACTGATGCAAGCGGAAATAACGCTGTTTCTGTTCAGCCAAGCAGAGTCCTGAAAAGAAAATGTCTGGCGAAAGCCTCGAAGTTCGCTCACTCTTCAACCCCACAATCGGCTGTTCATGTGTATGCTCACAAATTTCTCTAGGAACGGCTACGAAGCCACGCCAAAGCGTTTGACGGTCTTTTGCAGATCATACCTGCTAAGCAATACTATGGCGAAGATACAAGTGTATGTGTAGTCAATTTGATCTGCCATATTATCCGTTTTATCATATTTACTAATTTTCGGCTATTCGTCTAGGATCAATGGCAAAGGAAAAAGCAAACCAAAGAACAAAAACGAAACGCCAAGCTTGCAAAGCTGGACCCAGAGAATTCGAAGAGCGCCAAAGATGTAATGGATGAGAATTTTCGGAAGCGGAAGCGAGAGGAGGACGAGGTTTCCGAGGTGGAAGGTGTTGAGCCTGAGAAACCAATGCAAGGCTTAAAAAAGTCGGAGAAGCAATCCAAAAAGCAAAAGAGGGAAACCAAGGCCGCCGAAAGCAACAACACCACTGAGCCTGGAACGGAGCTTGCTTCGGTCAAGAAGACAGATGCCGAAAAGAAGCGGGAGAAAAGAGAGCGGAGGAGATCCAAGGAGCAGGCGAAAATGGCGAAAGTAGAAGCGAAGAAGGCTAAAAAGAAGCAGCAAGCTGAAGTGGAAGAGATTTCCAAGGAAGATTCAGGTGCCGGTGCACTTAGTGACAGAGAAGATGATCCTCAGACTGGCGACATTGATCACATCGATATTGGAGGCATATTGGATGAACCACAGAAGCAACCACCCTCTACAGCAACCCCTTCGCCAACACCTCAATCACCAGCTTTCGACGCTTCGGCAGGTCACTCAGGATCATCATCCATCTCATCTATTGCACCTCCTACTACCGTTGAAGATTCACAACCAGAAAAACCTACCATTAAACTGAAACTACCGAAAACGGATCCGGATGAGCTGAAAGCACGGTTACTGCTACGCATCGAAGAACTTCGCGCAGCGAGGAAAGCCGACGGGTTAAATGGAGCACCTGCAAAAAACCGGCAGGAGCTCATGGAAGCCCGGCGGCGAAAGGAGGAACAGAGAAAAGCCCATAAAAAGGAACTTCGACAAAAAGCCAAGGAAGAAGAAGAGCGTCAAAGACAGTTGACAATCTCTCGTGGCTCCCCTCTCCTATCTCCTGCCTCGGGCTCCAATGCCGTCCCATCTCCGCTTGGCCAACATTCAGCACCTACCAACAATTTCTCCTTTGGCCGCATCGCCTTCTCTAACAACCAAATTGCCGACCCGACCCTATCAACCGCCCTCTCTCTCCCGAAAGCGAAAGGCCCACAAGACCCCCACACCGCCCTCCAAGCGGCCGAAAAAAAGAAAGCTCGCATCGCCTCCCTCGACGACGCCAAACGTGACGACATTGAAGAAAAAGACCTCTGGCTCAACGCCCGCAAACGTGCTCACGGCGAACGAATCCGCGACGACACAAGCCTGCTGAAAAAGACGTTGAAAAGAAAAGACAAACAAAAGAAGAAGAGCGAAAAGGAGTGGAACGAACGCATTGATGGAGTCCAGAAGAGCCAGGCCATGAGGCAGAAGAAGCGGGAGGGTAATCTGGCCAAGAGAAGGGAGGAGAAAGGGTCGAAGGGGAAAAAGAAGGGGGCGAGCAAGAAGGGGAAGCCGAAAGCAAGACCGGGGTTTGAGGGGAGTTTTAGAGCGAAGGCGCCAAACGGGAAGTAAGTGATTGATTGGAGGGACGGGGTTGGGTGTAGAGCTGTTAGTCAGTATCTACTGAAGAGATATTCAGCATAGGGGTTCCCTTACATTTTTGCTGCATTCGTGTTTGCTGTTTTCTAAACGGCGGTTTACTGACGGTAAACCTTACTGTACTCCCCTTGAAAAAAGCCTGTGAGAAGGGACAGAAAAGATATCCAGGCACCGTTCCTATCCTCCATTCTCCATTCTCCATTCTCCATCCCTCCATCCCACCCGCTCCCACAAATATCCAAACCCAACCTCCAATCTCCTACCTCACCTCACGCCTTCCCCCTTCTCACCCACCCCTCTCTTCCGTTTTCAATCTCGATCTCTTCCGTCTCGTTCGCAGCAGAAGCAGCAGCAGCAGCATGGAAATACACTATGGGCATCTATGTATCTATTCTGCACGGGGGTACCGTAAGAGGAGGAGGGTTGAGTGTGTTGTATACTGTGTTTTTTGTTTTTTGAGTGTTTTTGGAATGTTTTGTGGGGCGGAGGGGAGGGGGAAGTAAAGTGCTGTTGATTGTGTTTTTGTAAGGGATTGCTTACTTGTCTGCTTGTCTGCTTTGATGTTTTTTTTCGTTTTTGGGTGATATTAATTCTTCTCTACTTACTTCTCTGCTCTTTTCTCACTCTCACCCGCTCTACCCTTCTGCTTCGCCTTTCATACAATCTCTTCCCTTCCTCCTCACCCCCTCCTCTCCCCACCTCTCCCTCCTCCCTCCTCCCTCCTCCCTCCTCCCTCCTCCCTCCTCCTTCCTCTCTCCTCCCTCCTCACCCCCTCAACCCTCAGCACAACAACCTCCAACCCTCCAACCTCTCTCTCTCCTTCCCGTCTTCTCTTCCCATCTCGAGTCTTTCGAGAAAAAAAAACGTGTTCGAGCTGCTGCTACAGTGGAGAATGACGCTTTGTGACAAGACACGAAGGAGATGATGAGGTAGGGGGGAAGAAGAGAAAAGGGGGGGAGAGGAGAAAGGGGGTTAAGAAGGATAAGAAGGTAAAGTTACATAAGATGGGATACGTGTTAGGGAAGAAACGCCAAGATTGAACGATCAGATTGGGGTTCTCGACACTATACGTCAGGATATTCACGCTCCCTGATATTCCCTCCAACTGCCTCAAACGCTCGCTCAATCCAAGGAAGGGCCGGGTGGTTTCTCGCTTCTGTATTTTTTTTTAAAACATCCTCTACAATCCCCTCCCAAAGAGTTCCCAAGCATCCAGACACCTCCCCGCTCCTCCAACTCAAGAACGATTTGATTTGTCGAACCTTCAGCCATCCCCGTCACGATACCACCAACTTCCCCACCCCCTCCTTCTCCCTTCTCCCTCCTCGTTCTTCTCGCCCTCCCCCCTCCCCCTTCGTACCCCCACACCACACACACCCCTTCCGACCTAACCCCAGCACCCTCCCTCCCTCCCCCTTCCCCCCCCTCACCACAAATAACAAAAACATGCTCACAATCAGCAAAAGAACAAATACAAGAAAATCAGAAACGTCAAAGAAATATAAATTCGTATCGAATTCTCTCAAACATCTCTCTCTCTCTTCATCTCTTGATTTAATTCAAAAATCAAAAACAGACAAACAAACTAACAACAAATCAAGATTTAATAAACAAACCCTCAAACCATCAAAATCACCAAAAACCGAAAACCGAAAATGTTAAACCCCCTCAAACACCTCTCTAAACCCTTACCTACAGTACAGTAAACCCCACCCACGGTCCACCCACCCAACCCACCCTACCCACGGTCCACCATACCCACCCCACCCACCTATTCACCCTACCCACCATACCCACCCCACCCACCTACCCAACCCACCCTACCCACTCACCTACCTACTCACCTCCCTCCCTAAAACCTACCTATCCACCTACCTCCCTAAAACCTACAGTAAATCCCACCTACCTCCCTAAAACCTACCCACCTCCCCATCTACCCACCTACCCACCTACCTACCCATCTACCCACAGTACTGTAAACCTCATTCTACTCATTCTACCCATCATACCCATCTATTCATTCTACCCATCCTACCCATTCACCTACCTCCCTAAAACCTACAGTAAACCTCACCCACGATCTACCCTACCTACCCTACCTATAGTAACCCACCCTACCCACCCAACCCACCCTACCCATCCTACCCATCCTACCCACCATACTCATCCACCTACCCACCCCATCCACAGTAACCTCAAACCAACCCCTCAAACCAAACTTCCTCTCCCTCTCCCCATCAAATCCATTTTTTTTGCAAGATTGAGTTTTCCACCCCCTCTCACGCAGATCGAAAAGATCGAGAAGATGGCGGAAAGATCGGGAACGAGCGGATGCGGATGGGGATGGGGATGACGAAAACGAAAGGGTGTTTTTTCGGGGGGGGTAGAAGCTCTGGGTGGGGATGGTGGGATCTGCGTTAGAGGATGGGTGGGCGGGGTGGGACGGGCGGGGGATGATGTTGTTGAGGTGGGGGTGGGGTTGGTGGGGTTTTGGGGTGAGTGAGGGACGGGGGGGTTGGTGGCGGTGTGGTGGTGGTGTGGTGGGGAGGACGAATGAGCATGTTTTGGGCTGTAAAAGTTTTCAGTGAGGAGGGTTATTCTACTACTGTAGCAGTGCGATGATTGAAACAATTCGGATTGTATTTTGCTGACCCTCAAATGCCTGCAATGGCATCAAGGGCGTTCGTGAAAACTAATTCGTACACATGGTTTCCGTGACTCCTCCGATTAATCTATAAGAGATCGCCATGAAGCAAATAGAGCAAGAGCTATTCCCGGCTCTTGGGATACAAAGCAAATTGCTACAAAGCCCCTCCAAGCTTGGAAAAAAAAAGCAAGAGCGCTGGCGATACAAACGCCTTTTGATATGCTACACTATCCCTCCGATGTGTGCCGTGACCAACGCCGAGCCAAGTCCAATTGAAAAAGCCTGGGTCGCAAAATAGAGACTCTTCCGGCAGCGATGTGCTGATGGTAAGGTGAGTGAGTGATGACGTGGTAGTGGTAGTCATGGTGGCGGTAGCACTAATCGTGGCGATGGTGAATCCATTTCTGGACTTCGAAACCAGTGGGAGTGGGGACGGTGTGGATAATAATAATAATAGTGGTGAATTTGGTCAAGAAAGGAAAAAGGCAGGAACGCCGAGTCGAGTCATGTTGGCTCGCCTGTGACCTCGGAAGCGCAAGCGATACCACGTCATGGCGAGGCCACGATCGTAACACAGCACGAGAGGTGCTTCCCTGGGTCATCCCTAAGAGTTGTCGAGGAAGACAGGGAAGACGGTCAGGATGGATTGCTGCAAGCTTATAGCTGTGTACGGATGAAGTTGAAGCCAGGGACCGGAAGAGGGTATCGTCAAAAACAAGATGGTTGGACAAGCAGCCACCACTTCTCAGGTACTAGTCTCGTTCCAAGTATTGTCATTGATAAAGGCATCCCAGGTTCCATCAAGGCCTGGTGTAGCAGCGCCGCTCCCGTTGGAACTAGTGCCACCGCCAAACATCTGCTGCCCTTTGGTAAAGTCAGGGAAACTGCCGTCATACGGGAGCTGGAACCCTGGTTTGCCCATTGAGACCGAGGTCGTCGCGGGCGGGTTGCCAAACATGCCTTGCGCAGGTGACATGTCCAGAGCACTCGGAGCAAGAGTGGCACTCATTCCGTCATACGACGGATGGAAGTTGCGTTGCTTCATCAGCGAGGCGGGGGTGGTGTTGTAATAGTTTGGCATTGGCATGTTCTCACTGCCAGCCATGAACATGGAGGTCAATGGGTCATTCGGGTCGAGTGCTGACCCGAGAAGCATCTGCGACTCGGTCGGCAGTGCGGTGGTGAAGGGGCTAAAGTCTTGAAAGCCAAACATGTTGGTCGTTGGCTGTTGGTTGATTTGCGGCTGAGGAGGTGCTCGCATCTGCTGGTTCGGCTGACCGTCTGGCCTTACATTGCTGTAGGCCGGTATCTGCTGATTGGGAGGGAAGGAAGAGGTCTTTGGAGGAACTGTCGGCCTTGATTGCAAAGGCTGCGGCGTCCTGGAGGCGACCGGCGATACCGACTTTGATGGCATCTTTGTCGGCATCGAGGTTCTTCGAAGATCGGCCGAAGCGGAAGGGTCGATCGGACTCGACTGAGTCGTTGCAGGCTGGGTGTAGCCAGGAGTGTCTTGGGTTCCTGCCGCTGAGGCTGACCTGACGGGCTGCCCTGCTCTGAAGGCCGGTGTATTCTGAGCCATGTACGGCGACTGGACGTACGAGGTTGGTGATTGCTGCTGCTGTTGCATGTTGTGAGCGAGGAAGGGAGACGGATACATTGACTGTTGGTTGTGCGCGAACTGCGGAGCGTTGGGGTATTGCTGCGCGTAGGAGTTGGTGATGGCCTGGTCCAGAGCACTTCTCATGGCGACATGATTGGTGAGGTACGCCGATAAACGTCGGTTAAAGTCTGCGGAACCGGTCTGGAGATGGGCGGTGAGTCGTCTGTATTGCATCGGTAGGTCGTCATCTTCTTCCTCGTACATCTCCTCGTTGACCACATCTTGCTCGGTGACTCGTAAGGAGCGACCTGTTCGTCGCTTGTGTATCTCCGATGCCCTCCGTGCTGACTCGACTCGAGCTTCGAGACTTCGGTCGCTTCTCCGGGAGGCGGCAATGTAGGCACTATATTGCGATTAACACCATGCTTTAGCCAAGAAACCGGTATCCCGCATACCGTTCTTGGTTTTCCTCGTGCGTTCTTTCCGTCTTGATTGCCTTTGAAGGCGGTATTGTACGCTGAGGAGGCATTGAGAATGAAGAGTCCCTTTTTTGCAATTGCTAGAGGAAAGTGGTTGGTGGTGGGCAGAGAGTGGGCGAAGGCTCTGCTGTTCCTTCGGGTCTATGGAATTGCGAAGCGCACCGAGTTACGTCCGAGTTATTTCGTCACAGGAACTCGAAGTCGCAAATTGTCGAAACACAAATACTGTTCGAATGAAGGATTGCAATTGCTCTTTTCAGAAACGAACGGGTTCAAGAAGAAACAAGAACGCGATGAGGAAAAGACGAGATGATTGAAAATATTAACGTTTGTGGATTGTGAATTGGTGTCGATGTTCGACGGTCGCGATGGGGAGGATTGGTTGCCTCGGGATCGATCTGGGGCGATTATGCCCGGGACGTTGCGGGTAAGGAAACGATCTCAATCTCTCCCTGGTTGGGCCTGCACCTAATAGCGAAAACCACAACCAAAGCACCACACGTCCTCGAGGTAAAGAGGTGGATGAGATTTGATTGCCAGTTGAGTATGTATGTTCAACGGTTTACTTGACGGGAATGATGCCAATGTGAAAAAGAGGGAAGTCAGTAAGGAGGTGGGAGAGGGTGTGTTGATAAGGAAATGGGGGCTTTTCTGCTGAGCCTGCCTTCGGCCTGGTCGCACTCGCACACGCACACCCGCACATCCATTACCTCCCTCGCCCTCTTCCATCATGGGACGGCTGCACTAGATGCTCTCTAGGGAAAGTCGGATCTGTTGTGTCTAAGGTGGCGTGGATCGGGGAACAGGGGAGCAGGGGGGGACGCCAAAAAGAAGATTCACGCGGCTTTTGAGAGGGAAAACCAATGGAAGGGGAGTTCGACTCCACTGAGGAGATACCGCCGGCTCGTTTCCAATCCGAAGATTCCTGGAACCAATCAGAAAGCCGGCAACTGCAGTTACCAAGTTGCCATCGATCCGACTAGTAAACTAGTGGCACTAGCGGCCAGATTTCCGATACGCGAGATCTCAGACCCACTTTGTTGCATCATCTTGAATTTCCCTCCCCCCTCTCCCCTCCTGTGCAGCGTGTCAATCCCGAGGTAGAGATAAAAGTACCTTGTTCTATTCGCTAAGGTATTGTGGTATTATGCATTCACTGGAAAGCTCAAGAGTCCCTTAGAGGTAAAAGACAATGCCCAAAGTAAAAGTACCTCCGTTCCTAAACGGCTTCCCCCAATCCTATCAGCTGAGCCGGTGACAACAAGCTGTCTCAGTCTGGAATGAAGTAGCCGACTCTCTCATTGTAGCAATAGGGTATTCAACTGACAAGAATACTGGATTGCAATTATTTCCAAGCAGGAGATGATTTGCAAACGCGAGGCGCGAACAATGCGTGTCCACTGTATTATTCGTGCTGTCATACGTGACGGATCTTGCATGATGATCTAGATCCGGGCCAACCTCGGGGGAGATCTCGTTGCCGTCTCGTCCTTCCCTCGCAGACGGCACTGCTCATCTTTTGCCCCTCGGACGTAGAGGGAAGTAACTTCACGGCGACCTCGCCAAGCAGTAGCATCCCGCTCGTTGCTGGTAACCTCAAGTACCTTACTTTCAGCAGCCAGCGGCTGAACAGTCACGCTTCTGCCACGGCTCAAGAAGTACCTACTTTGCTGAGCCAATAGCCACACGTAGTCAAAGTACCTTATCTAGCCATGTAGCATTACAGAATCTTTTGCCAACCCTTGCAAACAATGGAAAGGATGAAAAGTGACTTCAGAGAATCCCGGACTTATCTCCGCAGGAAGGGGGGCTGCCACACTAGCAAACAATGGAAAGGATGAAAAGTCGCTTCAGAGAATTCCGGACTCATCTCCGCATTGAAGGGCTGCCACACCACCCAGTACGCAGCCCTTATCGGGTAGTTGTGGCTCTAGCAAAAGCGTTCTGAGATTCAGCGAGAGGCTAGAATTGGAATTGTGGTTGAAAGCAACCACTTCTATTGGCGAGCCAAACAAATCTGGGCTGGAGAATGGGCCGGTGGTCATGCGCAAACAGGGTCGGACTCCCATCTAGGCTCTAGCGTAGGTAGCGTGTGGCTAATCGCCAATTGGGTCAAAAAAAGGGGGTCCAAAGTCAGAAAAAAGTGTGTTTGGTGTTGGCGTTGCAGATCTTCAGAATTTGGTAGGCGGTGACGATGAGTGAGTGAGACGGGGGTGGGCTGACACTGACAAATCAATCATCATCAAGCCGGTTGGAGGGGGGGGGCTTTTCACTTTGCGTAACGGCCCAAAAAGGAAACGATGAATTCACTTTTCAGCTGAGTTGGTTGTGAATGGGGAAATTGTACGGTGGTGATACATACGGTAATACGAGGCTACCTTACTTATAGGTACTTGGTTGGTTCGACTGAGGGTTTGGGAATTGGGGAGTTGGGGAAGAGGGAAGAGGGAAGCTGCAGTTCTTGCAGCGGGGCGCTGCAACGGTGACAGAAGGGAACTGCGCATGCCGGTGCAACCGAGGGCAGGATCTGGCATATTCCGGCAACTGGTCAGAGATGGGGAAAGCAGCATCCTTACCCTGATAATGTAGGTACTCTATTAAGGTATTATTCATGTGCGTTGATGTCACTCGAAAAGATCAGAGCACAGAACGCCGAACACCGAGCACAGAGCAGTATTTTATTGATTGGAATGATCAAAGGACCGTGAGGGCGTGGTTGCGGTTTCGTCATGGACCCCCTTCGGCCAGCGCTGTTTCCGCCCCCACAGCACCCTCACGCCCTTTGCACCTTCCGTAGAAGGCTCCGGGGAGGGGAAAGGGTCACAAAACGTCTACTATGGATGCATGCTCAAGTATAGATCCATCCGCCACACTACACGGACGATTGGAACATCTTGCTCGGGACTATATATGTTCGCCATCGCTCCCCGAGTGCCATGACTCTCACGAGCTGGCGCATTCGGGGGGGTTGGCAGCCACAGGCTCCAACGGGCACAGAGCAGCAATGCACTCGGGTCTTCTCTGGATCATGAGCTAGTGGCGGCAGAAGGACAGCTCGGTCTTGATGTCCTCTACGATTAACGAGTGCAAGTGGCAGCACAGTACTACCCATCCAGACGCATCAAAATTAGATTCCTGGAATGCGTCTCCACTTGCGGCGGGTCCCACCCGGATGACTTGCATCGTGCCGTCGGAGCGATTCGAATTGAGTGCCGTGAGGTTGTACGAGATCTGGTGCTCTCCGATCTGGGTCGATGGAGTCCACGAGATGCTGCCGGATTAGCTGGGACCAACCGATGCAGACCTGTCAGATGACGAAATCCAGGCATCTCGGCCCTGGAATTGGCATTCATTGGTCAGCAGGCCGTTGGGAAATACGCAGGTTTCAGATCAATCAGTCGGTTTCGTAAGGTGAGGTATCTGCGAGAGCAAAGTAATCGCGACATGGTAAAAGACATTACCGCCAAACCTGCAAATCGATAGATGAAATGCATGTCGCATGATCCCCCGGACCCTGTTTCTCCATCATCACAGTATTCTCCTCCCTTTATTCATTGGAATGCAACGATTGGAGCTCATAATAACGAGTCCAGCCTAGTAAATACGCTCAAGCAAGCCGCCACAACCTAAGCTTCATGTCAGTCGAAGTTCTGGGCCATTGCAGCGGACGATGCTGCAGACCATACTCCGGCCGCTCATCGAGACTGGGGATCAGAATGAGCTTAGGCGACATGACATACCTCTAATTGCAGCTCTTTATCTTTTCCTTTGTGAACCTCCTCCGTTATCACGTGCCCCAGATTCGCCCCTATGCCTTGTGCGCCACCAGTTCGTTTCCCAAAAGGCCATTGTGAATATTCAGACAGAAGCTCATCCACCTGTGCAAATGCTCGTTCCCTGGATTCGTGACCGAGTGATGATAGCGCGTTCTCCAACACATTCGCTGCGTATGCTGCGCAGACCATCGCTATTGTTCGAATGTACCGAAATTCCATATCTTCGGGGAGGAATTGACTTGGCGCGAGGACAACGGTCCTGTTCGTCAGCACCGTTCGTACCCGACGTCGAATTTCGTCTTTCGCCCCACCGTCGGCGACTGGATGCGTGGCCATGTCGAACAACAGGAAGTTACGTTTCTCTGTGCGCAGTATTCCCTTATCCACCAGACCCTTGGCCAGACGTTCTCGGACTTGCTTCAGTTGGTAGCCAATCTTCATGAGGTTCCAGGTCTCTCCTTATCATTTAGCGAATTAGCTTTACTATCTGCTACCTTAGATCTGCCTTCCTTACCGCTCATTAGATCGATCCATGAGCTGACGCTCATTTTCTCGCTCGACTTCATCATCTTCAATGCTTCGTCCAAGAGTACCTCCCCCGTCAGTGTCTCGTCAATCACCTCAATAACTCTGTCTGCTAACGGAAAGCGCCGCCTCGATGAGTCCTTTTGCATGCTTACGCGACCTCTGAAAGCGAGCTCAATGACGATGCATCCTCGCAGAGCGTATGATATGTTGTCGTTCCAGAAGGAAAGATAACCCTAAGATCGTTAGATGTTAGCATGTTACTGCGTAGATAGCCTAATTGATTAGCTCCTGTACCTGCTTGTCCTTCAGCCCCAAAAGCAATACCTCCTCCATTAGTGTAAGCTTTGGCTGCTTATTTCGCTCCTCGGTCTCACTTATATCTCGGGGATCGAACGCTATTTTGTGCCCATTCTCTCCACCAGTGTAGGATGTTTCTGGAGTGCGACTGTCAAAGCCAGCCTTTGGCGTAGGTGAGTTCACCCGGCTTGGGTCGCTCTCGTCGTCGCCAGTAGCTGAAGATCCCCCTCCTCCACCACGGCGTCGAGTAAGGCCACCGGCTGACGCCATGTAGTCGCCCTTGTGGTTGTGACACTATCTTCGGCGTCCCCTGTAGGGAATATGGTGGGTGTCAGGGCTATCTGTGAAACCATTCGCTTTGCTCCGTAGATGAAATAGCTCAGGACTGTTTTGGTTGTTAAGCTGGAAGAGACGCTCCCATGTCGCTCATTGCTAAGTTCAGCTGAAATTCAGCTATCAACTATTAGTATGTCCCTACGCTGTAAGAAGGATTCAAGTAGATATGTTTGGCTGTCACCAGAAACGGCTCGCTACCCTAGCAGCCGCCCGCGCGCCGCAAGCCGGAATAACATCGTGCCGTGAGTCGGATGGAGCATTGGACTTATCACTACTATCCACCAAGTCGACATGTCTATATAGACATTTACAATCGAGGAGTTTGGTATGATGTATAAACGTTCATCTGGCTGCCACTTGAGAAGCCGTGTATCTAGAGCTTCAACTGGAACCAAAGGGGGATAGGATAATGTCGACAAAACGGCCAGTTATTTTGAGTCTGGCAAGTTTAGTCGCATCATAATGTTGAGCAAAGATGAATGGCTCTCGGAGTCTTGATTTATGTATAATTCGAACATGACCGCACCCTGTTCTACTAACATACACCAACGTAAACAGATCAAAAAGGATTTTGCAACTCAAAGAGAAGCACCTCATCCGTCCAAATTCACCAATGCCCCATTAACCATTGTTTAGTGAGCTAGAAGATCAAGTCAGCAATCCCTTCTCATAAGCGAGATTTGTATAGACGTACCATCTGGCTGAGAGAGTATGTACGAAACCGCCTTGTCCACTGTCGGAAATGTCAGGGAGAGGGACTATAAGTTAGTCTTTATTAGAGAGCTCACCACTGTGGATCGCGTCCGCCTCCTTATCAGGGATCTCAATGCTGAACTCCTATATACACGTGTAAGCTATAAAAGTCAGAGATGGGGACGTGAAAACTCGTACCTCCTCAATTGCCATTACCACCTCCACGGTGTCCAAGCTGTCGAGACCTAGATCATTTGCGAAATGTGATACATTCGAAAGCTTCAGCTTAGGTCAATTCTCCGTATTTTGTTTAGGCGACGTAATAGGCTCATATACCTTTGTTGCGTCGGTGACCTGGAATCATTTGTCGTTAGGCTTGCTTGTTACATGCACAGGTTCATCACATACCTTGTCAAAATTCTTCAAAAGATCCATTATCCTCCCCTCGACCTCCTGTTCTGACAAGCCAGCTGGCGCCGAGTACCATCGTGAGGCCTGAACATTCGTAAGGGGAGCGGTGGGAGAAGATTTTACAGCAAGACATGGTGCAATTGCCCTTGATACGGGGAGCCGTGTCCGAACGGCCAGCCTGGAGGCGCACCGAACTGATTGAAAAAGAGCTGTCCGTAACATTGTGCTGTTGTCAATGACTGTGTCTGTCGGGTTGTGGGAATCTTCTTGAGCTCAAGTGACGATACTTTCTAACAGCTCGTCCCTCCGGCAAACAAGGTGCACTAACCACTAGCGTCTCTCGATACGCCTCCGCCAATCAAACCTCGCTTCTTGTTGATTACTAGGGCTTCATATCCACTTCTCCAATCTGCTTTCCTTCACACCAACAATTCTCACAGCGCGACTACTGGATCAGTCCGCCGCCATGGCTTCCACCAGATACGTTGCCGGTCTGGCTCGTACACTCACTACCTCCGCCCCTCCCAGCGCCACACTCTCCGCCCGCACAACCTTCCCCCGCGCCACCGCCGCCTTCTCCTCTTCCGCCTCTCGCGCCGCAACTCCAGCAGGACCACCTCCACTAGGCTTCCGCCTCCCACGAAAAGAGCGATGGGATGAGAGCAAAGAGACTTCGCTAGACAAAGCGGGCAAATACTTCCTCCTGACAGAGATGATGCGAGGAATGTACGTCGTGCTGGAGCAATTCTTCCGCCCCCCGCAAGTACCCTCGCTCCATTCATAACCACCGGTCTCTAACAATTCGATAGCTACACAATATACTACCCCTTCGAAAAAGGGCCCATCTCCCCCCGCTTCCGCGGCGAGCACGCTCTTCGCCGCTACCCCACCGGTGAAGAACGCTGCATCGCCTGCAAGCTCTGCGAAGCCATCTGCCCCGCCTCGGCCATCACCATCGAAGCCGAAGAGCGCGAAGACGGCTCTCGCCGCACCACGCGGTACGATATCGATATGACAAAGTGCATCTATTGTGGGTTTTGCCAGGAGAGTTGTCCCGTGGATGCGATTGTGGAGAGCCCGAATGCGGAGTACGCGACGGAGACGAGGGAGGAGTTGCTGTATAACAAGGAGAAGCTTTTGGCGAACGGGGACAAGTGGGAACCGGAGCTGGCGGCGGCGGCCAGGGCGGACGCGCCGTATCGGTGACGGGTGGGACGACGGCGTTTTGGTCGTTTTAAAGGACAGCGGGAGAACGTTAGATAGACATGTAAATTATCACGGTTGCCAATATTACAACATCAAGCACTGAATCGGATGTCATTGAATGGCTACTTTACTCGCCTTTGGTATCCTACTGTAGTACCACTCATGTGTAAGGCTATGAACATTAGTTTGAGTCAAAACAGGTACACCGTATAGGCAGTAGCATTACCTCTTTTATGCCCGTGCCATCTGCGAATTGTTCATCTCTAGATGATCGGAAGACTGTAAACTACCCTCAAGCCTAATGCTCATAGAATGAAAAACCCCAGGCGGGTATATCTTCAAAACAATCCAAACATCTCATCTCCACCTTATTCCACTTCTCACCGAATCCAAGAACAAGACATCTAGAACAGAGTCTATGCTACATGCACCACGCTGAGATAAAAAGGAAAGACGCGCTCCGTCGCTATGCTGCACTGCGGGCTACTGAGACACTACCATCGTCGCAGCCAGGGGGAATAGGGGAAGCAATCACTGCGAGAAGACTCGGCCACTAAGACATCGGATGATAGAAAAGAAGAGGATCAGATGCGTCTCAAATTGCCGGAGTAAACCAGGATAAGACACCAACGTTGAGAGAGCTGGGAACATTCTGAGACAATGATGGTGGTTGTTTCTCTTGTGCTTTCCTAGCCATTGAAGTCTAGAAGGGAAGGAAATGGGTTCACATGACACACATTCGCATGCGCTGACGTGGACCGCAGAACCAGATGCGGGAAGCTGGTGAGTGGTCTTGCTCCTCTTGCGGTCGCTTCAGTGCAGGTCCAGTGCAAGACTCTTCCTGTATATACGAAGCAGGTTAGGCGAGCAGGTTTGTCAGGAGCATGTTGCTCCGGTATAAGTGCCAGTATCTTGGAATTGCAACTGAGATACCACAGGCGGCATCAGAGTGCACCATAAACCCCTTACCAATCTGGTCTCCCAGTTGCGGAACGGTCATCCCAGCCATAATGAGCTGTGTTGTCCTGTTTTGCTTCTTTGGTTACGGTGGCGTTGTCGGATTGGAATCCTTGACTGGGGAGACTTTGACTTGATGTACCAGGCCCGCCAGCTACTACTCCATTTGCATCGGCTACACCGGGTTTATCCGTAGTATGACAGGCGACCGCATCTTCCATCACAGTATCTTCAGTCTCCAGGGCCTGTGCGGCGATATCTCTGCAAACAGGGTTGACCAGCTGATTCTTCAATTCATCTTTGACATATACCACGAAATATGACGTGGCTGGTCGCTCTGCGGATTCCTGTTCAAATATTTCCCTCGTGTCTTTTACTTCGGTGACATATCCGTCATTGTACTTGCGCCAAATGTTGGCGTCAAAATCTCGAATGTAGATCCAATAGTGGCCGGAATGTACAAAGCCACGATGAATAAAGACCGACTGTAGGCGGTAGGGAATATTACGGAAGTCGTTGAATTGGCTATTGATGCTGGTCATAAGAGTTTTCATTTCCTGGTCGATAGATTCGACCTCCAGCTTAGTCCCTTCTCCAGCCTCGGTAATACAGCGGACTAGAGTCGGCGATATGTCAATAGGATCAGTGTCTGTAGAATTAGTGGCGGCATCGACAGCGGCGAGTTGCTCCAAGTATACGGTGGTGGAGGTTAGAAGTTCAGACACGCTCATTCCCAAATCCGTTGTAGTGATCTCCCGTTTTCGCTTTTCCAAGTCGTTGAGGCGCTTCTTCCAAATCCAACAATCTCTTCGCCTTTGCATTAGGTCTGGATCAGCCGAATCCATATACCGATCCATGTAGATGGTCTCTTTCAACTCCAAGTGGTGGTTTGACTTGTAAGGTGTCTTTTTCTCAGGATCGAATTGTACCCTTTGAACAAGGACTTGCAGGATTGGTGGGAGCTGGCTGATGGTGGTGTACTGCGGTTCATATGCTCCTCCGACTTCGACTTCCTGTACGTCGTACGCACCGTCTAATGCAGCATAGATATCACGGGGACCAGATTCAACGTCCACTTTGATGTCCGAGATGAATTCCTCTTTGGTCCTAATCGAGCCTTTGATGTTTGTAGTGTACGACTTCTGCTTCCCAAAGAAAAGCTTTTTTATTCGGTCAATCTGCTCTCCAGATTCGTCGACTGTGTCTGCCCTGATAGCACATTGCAATTGGAAAAGCACGTTGGCGATTACCTCAGTGACGTCTTGCTGAGCACCATAATTGATTTCCTCCTGTATCACTTTTTGATCATCTGGTATGGGCCTAGGAGGAAAAGGCGGCGGTCTACTCGGTGGACCAGCGGTTGGTTTCGTTTCGGTCTCGCCTTGAACTTGACTCGTCTCCTTGATTGGGCTAAGCGGACGAGGTTGTTCATTATTACGTGAGGGCGATGTATATTCAAGGGGTGCGAGAATGTTTTCTGGCGAAGGCGCTCGTGCGGAAGATGCCTTGTTAGGCGGCAGATTCTCCTTATCCTCTAGAACAAGTTGTTGCTGCTCTTTTGCATCTTCTCCAGCGACATCTATCATCACGGTATCTGTTTCACTCGCAGTTGGACCTTCAACTAACGTATCTTCGCTTGAGTCGTCTCGATCAACCGTCTCAACCTTCGTAATTGCACCCTTAGGTTCAATGGTGTCCACGTCGGTATTTGCATCCGCAAGTTCGAGCGTCGCATTGCCACTCATTTTCGCGTTCGCCTGGTTTGGAAGTGACCTTGGTGGTAGAAGAGGGCCAATGACTGGTCGACCATTAATCTCCCCTAGGGACGGACGATGTGCACTGAGCACTGATTTCCGGCGAAAACTCTCCTCATTGGTCGAGCTAATGAGGGTGAGACGAGCGAGCTCTCGCTCTGGTGAAACTTCTGCTTTGGGTGCGGTGATCATACTCCGAAAGAGCTTCTGTAGCTCATACACGACTGTACACATTAGCATATGCTCCGGGGTGAATAATATTGTGTACTGACATCGTTGAGCACGCTGAATCTCTTTCAAAGACACATTCCTTGACCCCACTCGCTTTTTAGCAAGGCTTTCCGCCTCAATCGGCATCTTGTACGTTTCAAAGTTCAGGACTAGGTCTCGAAGAGGTTGTACTGTAAAGTAGAACTGTAACAAGCTGTTGAGATAGCAAGTATTGCCAATATTCTCCAACCCCACCGGCCATTCAGAAAGCGGATGCTCTGAAGAGACCATACCAGTGTTTAAGAAACCTTGCAAAAGCTGAGACTCTTTAGAACTCGCGATCGCAGTGACGGCCCTCTTCAGATCAGCTATTTGCGATGGCGCATCCGCAGCAAGGGAGTTGTAGGCGGCGAGGATAGTATCGTCGTCGATAGTCCGGTCAGTGATCCCAAGACGGTTGTAAGCATATCCAACATCCATCTCAGACTCTCCCAGTTCTCCGGTCTCGAGCCATTTTTTGAGGGCATCACTATTGCGATGCTCGGCTATCAGGGCCATAGCCTGGCGAGCGATCGGTCCATCTGATGGTTTCTCATCAACCTACAATGAAAAGCACAATAAGTGTTCATTCAATGTACAATATTCTTTGTACAGTTCATTCACAACTCCAGCTTATCGGACCAAATTATGAATATTCGATCAACTGTCTCATAGACTTACCTTAACACTATACATTGACACCAGAAACTCATCATTTATGTCGTCCGCGGCACCTAACCATAACAATGCTTGTTCGTAGTTCGTGACAACTGTGACTTCGTGAGCATTAATGTGTTTCGAGTAAAGGTATTTAGATTAGTCTACACCATCGGACTTACCTTTGGACGCAATAAATTGGATCTTCTTGCTTGAACGACTTTGACCTATGATCTGAAGCGCCCTTCGCAACTCTGACTCTTGCCTCGGCGCATCCGAAACTCTGGCCTGGAACGTGCCGATAATGGTCTCATCATCCAAATGGTGTTGTTTGAAGTCTAACCCAAGATCTTTGTAGGCGTCTTTAATGTCTTTAAGACTTATTTTACCCGAAGAGGCTTCGATTGCCGCCTGAGTTTGCAAATCTTCACTGTTCCGACCTTCTCCAAGCCCTTGAAGACATTCGAAATAATAAGGGGTATTACTTGGGTCGACATCAATCTGTCGTTGGTAGGCAAAGACAATGAGGTCGTCATGAAAGTCGGCTGTTGCGCCCAAACTGGCGTAGAATCTGGTCGGACCGATTGTCAGCATTAATATGAAATAGCTTTTCAATTACAAGGACATTACTTACGGATGTTCCTCAACGGTCAAGTCCACTGTCCGGGACGAGGACGCTACTGAGTCTTCACAGGTCAGAACATAGGTTAGTATGGATGAGCAAGCATCTGTCTATTCGTGGGCTCTCATACATTCCGCACACCCCAGCGCCCCCTTGAACTCTGCCATTGCCGATACAGGCGTATACACCCTGATTCCCCGTCTCTCATCTTCCGGTCTTTCAGAAAGAAGAACGAGTAGCTCCTTGTCAACATCATTCAAAAGAATGTTGGTTGGATTAGTAAAAGGAGTCTTCGCCGCCGGCTCAGGTTGAGGCGGCTTCCAATCTTCACCCTACATCTAGTAATCAGCACTCAGAAACACTTCTTTTTAGGGGGCCTCAGCTTACGTCACGTCTAAACCCAAGATACTGGACCAGGTCAGCACAGGGTTCGCCTAGACAGAGGCGCCACTTCTTGTTATTCCCTAAAATCTTCCTTTCATCCCCTGTTTTCATGGAATTTGATATATACGTACGCAAGTTCGTAAGTATATCCGTGGATGAAGGTACCGCAACACCTTCAAAGCGTTCAGGTTCTTCTGATATTGCTTTCTCAGCCCGCACCCTAATGAGTTCAGTGGCAGTAAGCAAGTTGGCCCATTCTTGTATCAATTTACAAGGCTTGATCTGGACGGAAAGCTTGGCCGAGCACTGGGGTGAGGAGCATTGAAACTGTTGCGTATCAACCCAGTCAGTACCAACTTTGGAGTACGTCCCATTTGGCGCTGCCTGATTACGCGATGAAATTTCGGGTAGATGGATAAAGTGGTGAAGAGGCCATGTCTGGTTGGGACAGGGCACAGAACGACGGGCTTCTCCTTGAAGGACGATCGACAGCTCGAGATGGGACCTGCAAACCCCACAGTAGGCCGCAATGACATACTTGGTCAATGGATCTCGCCTATTCCAGCTATCGGGCAAGAGGCATTGTTCATCCTTCAGTAACCAGACATGATGACAGCTCCCTTGGGCCACGCGGGCCGGGGGTTTTCTAATATCTTCAAACGGTACTGGAAGCTCTGTGAGGATATTATAGCCTGTTGGTGGCAGTCGGCGTGGATCGTAGGAAGTGAGATCTTGAAGGATGCGTGGCGCGGTCTTGCCTGTTCTATGTCAACAGACATACATCTAAAAATGCGTGGTTTGTAATGCAAACTCACCTCCCGTGAGTTGAACTCTCATATCTACCATATAACTCTTAGTAGTCTTGCATGGCCAGGCAAAACAACTGGGCAGTTGGTTGAATATACGGCAAGGAAGGTCCAGCAAGTTTCTTTGTTATGTTGGAAACTTTAGAGGGTTTGTTCCTCTTCAAACGCAAGCCACGCGCACATCCGTGCCCTTGCGTTCCAAAGACTTTTAATGCGCTTCTCCGTGTTCTTTTCAACGCTCCAATCTTTCAGACTCTTCCAAACGATGCTGCTGAGCCGGACGCAATGCTGGAACCAAGGTCCGCTAGACACAGAATCTCATGGGAATCTTTTTCGGAGTGCACCTTTCCACATCTAACAGTCAGATTCTCGTACGATACTGATTACGAAACGTCTTCGTAGTAAAGGCTTTGTCTTTCACCAAAATGAAAGGTTGTATTATTGGTAACACGGTCCACTTCCCGGCGGTCTTCAAGGCTCCGTATAGAGGGAGCGTCTATATCATGGAGATGAGTAGCGTAAGGTTTTGGGATTGAGGCGGATGCTGGTCTATGCACGAGATATTCTCACAACTGCGGGACAATGAAATTAGCAAGCACAGAACTATCTTGGCAAACAAACCAATATACTAAATTGCATCACTGCTCTCCAAGGCAAGCCAAGTCGATTTGGGGATCCAGGCAACCTAAGAAGGAGTTACATACCTATCAAAGGCTACTTTCGAGATATTTCACTTCTGTGGTGCTCACATTGCTTGGGCAAAGACAAATTTCGACGTAAATATGGTGGTTTTCCATATGAAACAGTCAACCCGGCGCTGAATTGCATATAGCTACATTGAGAGACGATTTTGTAGGATCATCAGACATTCGAAATCCATGGTGGCTACTAGCTAAGGTAGGTAGATACTCTATTAATACAATTTCTTGTTCCTATCCTCTGGCGGAAAGTACAATGTAAATCGTTAAAAGCGCGTCAAGCTCTGCCCGCTGTCGCGCTAGTCTAATCCCTCCCGCCAACCAATCCCGAGGGCCCGCAGCACCCTTGATGCTCACTACCCCATTCACCAGCAAAGAGTCTCGAACAAACGTCCTCCTGAGCTGGCTCCTTGGGCTGCCAGACATTGACAATGCCGAACGTCGTCCCAGCGCGGGAAGAGGAACCGGTGTACCAGCCCAAAGATGCTATCAGCGCAGCACTTAAATCCACTGCGATCACTGGAGGAGCTGGAGCTCTTGTGTCGTCAATACAGAACACCCTGACAAAGCAAAATGTCTCGGCATGGGGTATCTTCACAAGAACAGGAGGAACGATTGTAGTCTTTGGTATGGCTTGGTACTGTCGCTCTCATGATTGAACAAATGATCCTAATAATCGTTACAGCTGCAATGGGAGGAACGTACGAGTTTGCTAGAGTTGCTTCGGCAAATCTACGTGAGAAAGATGATAGCTGGAATCCGGCCTTAGGAGGCTTCCTAGCGGGAGCAGTACTCGGCCTCAGATGTCAGCTCTTACTCGTAACCGAAGGGTTTCGGCTACTGATAAGGGAACAGTTCGGACATTTCCAGCGGTACTGGGTTTGGGAGCTGGTCTAGCCGTACTGCAAGGTGTCTTTGATTACACAGGAGGCAAATTGAGTGGTTACGAAAAAGATCCTAGCATTGACGAGTACGAGCGAAAAGAGCAGTTAAGGAAGAATAGGAGACGACCCATCCAGGAGACTCTGGAGGAACTTGGGGAAGGTAGAGGTATGATGAGCTCGCTCGTTGTGTAGGCCTTTGATTAATGAGTTCTGCAGGTATCTATGGTCCAGGCTATGCTGAGAGACGGCGGCAGAGGATAAAGCAGAACTACGGGATTGATGTACCACCACAGCCATAGAGGCATGGGACGGGGGTATAGGTTCAATCTAGATGTTACATCCAGACCGTGAATGATTCTCCAATGCGAATTGACGACGATACCGTAATCAACTTAATTTCTTCATGCAATTGCCGCTCCGCAAGTGGTAGATATCTACTTCATTAAGTCCGTAGATAGCGGCCAAAGTACATCTACCCCCGCTTCTTCAACGCACTGTTCGTCAACTTGGCGGAGTTTCCTACAAATTGGGCGCCATCTAGATGCCTTCTTCCGCTATTCTAAATCGTAGCCCAGTCCCTTGGCCTGACTATTGAACAGTCTATCTCTGGCATTCCCTTTCAACATTTTCTTATCGAAAAATCTTCGACTTCTCTACTCGTAACAGTCCGTCGCGATTTCATAATACAACCCACAGCTTGCAGTCCAAGTATTCGTTTCCAATCGAAAGTTTAGAGATCTCGGTCTTGCCTTTCGCAGTTATGTCTTTCTCAAATGCTGCAGCAGGTAGCGGAACGGGTCTAAAAGAGAATTTCTACGGCCATTTCCAGCAGCAAGTCGTAGGTCTGACACGCAAAATCCGTAATCAGTCCTGGTTAAACTAGCTGACACAAAGACTTCCAGCGCTGAACGAACAGATTGATCAGCTGAAAGACATTGCTCTCGGTGATGCCGAACGAGCTGCCGCTGTAGACGGCTGCCTGGCAGGCATCTCTGGCCTCTCCAGCGAAGTCAAGGACGTATCAAGTCATACACCCGCCCATGACCAGCGTACATACTCGGAGGTTCACCTAAACTATTTCCTTGTCTTCTAGGACATGCTGATGAGATGCCTTAAATCAGGAAATCAAAGCCCTGAGAGAAAAGCTTCAAGAAACCCGCTCGAGCTTTGCTCCAAAGAAAAAGTTTGCATTTAAATCTGCTCCCAGAGCGCCCCCTTCAGTGCCGGCCAATGATCTTGCCAGCAGTCCTGCAGCTGCAGCCCCAGTGGACGCGGCCGCAAGCTCACAAGCCAGAGCCCCGCCCCCACCCCCCGCTACTACCTCTGGGCCCCCTATTGCCATCGCCCGCCGCGCCAACATCCACCGCGTCCTTCCTCCCTACGCTCTAAAAGCTACCGTACCCGCATCCCTCATCAATCTTCACCACTGCATAATCGACCTTTCGGCCTCAACTACCGCCACTTTACCCTTTGCCAGCCTTACGGTTAAGGGCATCACAGAGAGTTTACTGATCTGTGGTTCAGTAGATGGCGCCGCGCATATTACAGGTGTGGAAGGGTGTGTAATTGTCGTCTCGAGTCGACAAGTCCGCATGCACGAGTCTAAGGATTGCTCGGTGTATCTGAGGTCGAGCAGCCGGCCGATTATTGAGGACTGTACAAGTATCAAGTTTGCGCCTTTGCCTGCTGTATATGTAAGTTCCAGCAGCTTCCGCCAAAACGTCTCCTCTCCGACGCCCACAGTCCAGACAGTCCTTCTCTCCCACTAGGGAGCTATCCATCCATTCTATTTCCAAGCTCTACGTTGCAATCAGCAGACCTCTTCCCGTCTCATACATATACCAACCAATAAACGAAGCTAATTCCCTAAACCCAGGACCTCCCCTCCTCCAACGAATCCGTACATCAAAACCAATGGAACCAAGTGGACGACTTCCAATGGTTAAAAGCCGAACACAGCCCGAACTGGAGCATCTTGCCCACCGAAGACGCCGTTCCTGAGGAGATATGGCAGCACATTGTTTCTGGAAGCTCGGGGCGGAAGTTGGATGATTTGCTGAAGGCTACGAAGGTGGTTTAGTCGGATTATGGGCTCTGCTGTCAGAATTATGAGAGATGGTTTCAGGGGAGATAATACTCGATATGTGACAGGTGGTCATGGAGATTCTCAAGAAGTGCTTGGATACTACGGAAAGACCTGGAGCCGTCGCCTCTTTCTCGCTAGACGCGGTGGAGGAAGATCTCGGGCCTGTAAATAGGGGATACCCTACATAACGATTCAAAATCGGGGTTTGATATAGATTGGTAGTCCATGGTAGCTGAATGGTGTTGGATTTCGTGCGACGTGGAGACTTGGAGGTCAAGCTCCGCGCCAAAATAAGTGTCTGGTTGATGGTTTGCGATGATCTAGGTGTCGAACTAGCGAAATGGTATTTTCGGTCAATAGCTGTTTGTTTTTAAAAACCGTCATACTGCTCGTCAAGGAGCACAACTGTTGGGTATATAAACCGTGGCTCGTTACGATGTCGTCTTGATTTCCACCAGGAGATTTCCAGTTATCCATTGGGATTACCAGTCGAAATATCTTAAGTCTTGGCAGCGGGAGACAGCTTTCTTTCTAACAGGCTTCCTGAAGAGCGCCAAATACCCATCAACCCATTCAGGTGAACTCTGCGTCGACCTGGCCATCTCATTTCCCAGAAGCACCGCTCATCCATTCCTACTTCGCCTTCCACCTCCTCCCCCCACCTTTCCTCCACAACCACACCGCCTCCGTAGCCGTAACCCAACAACTCCGATTCCCACTCTCCCCTCCCCTCCCCGCCTCTTCCACCATCCCCTCCACCACTCTCCCCTGATCCATCAACTTCCACAACCCCTCTGCCAGATCATCCTCCTCGTTCCCAAAATCACCTCTTCCGAGCCGGTATAGGACTCTTCCGAGCGTTTGATACGCTATGCACCGCTGCGCTGGAAAGGCACTGCGGGCCAGATGAGCAAGCTCGGGGACGGTATAGCCTGCGGCTTCCGGGGCGGAGGCATGGTGGTGGAGGCCGAGGGTAGAGGGAAGTTGGGCGGCGAGGCGGGGAGGTAGGAGATGGCCGCGGAAGTCAAAGCGGAGGGAGGAAGGGGGGAGGGAGGATTGGGAGGGGGAGTATGTTGAGGATTCGTCTTGCGATATTGGGGCCATCCAAGAGAGGGCGGAAGGGTTGGACGGGAGGGAGGGGAAGTAGGTTGAGTGGAGATTCGTGAGGAACTCGGGGTCTGAGGGGTCGAGGTCAGGGGGTGGCGGTGGTTGTGGGAAATGGAATTGAGGGGCGAGGGGGAGGGAGGCGGATTGAAGATCGGGTGGTGGGACGGCTGGTGCATTCTCGGGATCCGAAATAGGAAGTTTGGTGTTCGTATGAGACGAAGATGCCGTTGCGGTTGAGTCGGGTTCTTCGAAAGTGACCTTCTTTGAGCTTGGTGTCTCAAGTGATGGCGGTAGTGGCTCTTCCAGCTTTGGAGCTTCGAGCTCAGAACGAGAGTCTGTCCGCCCTTCATCGATGTTTGCTTTCTTGAGTAATTTCTCAATGAGAGATGGGCTCAATCCGCTCAGGAGCTCCTGTCGAGCCTCCTCGATCTCATCAGATGTCATTGTCGCAAGCCGTTGCTGATTCTCTTCATCGATCTTCTGGCGCTCATCCACCGCGGTAGGACTAACAGTCTCGAGCGCTGCTGCTGCGGAGCCGATACCATTGCTGGACGGAGGTGGCCGATTCCGTGTCAAATCACGATCTCGCGTAGTGCATTGCGCTGAATGCCCATTGTCCTGCGACTTGACCTCTCTACTCTGTTTAAAAGTCGACGGTTTAGGCCGTCTTCTGTGAGCAGGAAATCCCGTCTCAGAACCTTTTATCCTAGGGGGTGATGGGATTTTGTCATCCGAGGGAAACCGCTCTTTCACATTTTCAACAAGGCCATTTGGGAATCCACCTGTGAAGGCTGAGCTTGAGGGCTTAGGACTATCAGTCTCTTCGTCTGAATCCAAGTCGATGTGGAAACGCTGACCTCGGATCGCCATATCAGATGTGAGATGGGAGTTCACCTAGTTACAAAGGGTTCTTGAGCTTTGCAGTATAAGGGACGCCTGAACAAGAAGAACGATGACACATTTCTAAATCAGAATGTTGAAACGGAATGTGATTTGGACAGTATGTTGCCTCAGGACCTCAGACGTGTAAGGGCTAAGCCCCTCCAGGTTAGCGATCCTTTGGATGACTTCGCACTCTAGTAGGTAAGCAAGGCAGTTAGCCCAAAGGGGCTTGGCTGCCGTGGCTTACCCGAAGGGGCTTAGTAGCAAAAACACGTCTGAGGTTCCTGACTCCTGAGGCAACTAGAAGGTGCTTATCATTCCCCTCGTCTAACGACTTGGCGAGCTGGAAGTCTTTTTGGGGATAAACATTCGATATTAAGAAGCAATGTTTTTCAATCTCCACTTTCTGACGTACCATTACCTTCATACAAGGGTTTGTCGTTACTGCTTTAGTGAGGCGACCTACTTATTGAATGTCTCATCTTACAGACTGCTCTGGGTCCTTCATAAGCATGCATGACATGCGGGTCGAGGACAGATCAGTTAGTTGTTTACTGATCACTCTCAACGCTGTTCTTTGCAAGCTTATGTAAGTAAACTGTTCTAGATGATCAAGATACTGGATCTAGTAAAAGGTCTGGGTGACCCGGACTGATTACGATGCGTCCAGTGTTGGATTTCATATGTTGCCCCAACAAGTAGCATTTTTCGTTGAATCGTTCAGAACACGGTGTAGAATTATAAACTTTTGGAAAGAAGAAAATAAGCAAATAAGCAAGTGCTTGAATGCTTTATACTGGAAACGTTCTCAATCAAAACCGGTCTTGTGGTAATTATGCAGAAAGCTCTATTCGTCAAGGAAACTGGCAGGCCCGTGGTGCTCAACACCAGGGATGTGCCTGAGCCGAAGAAGGGCCAGGTTTTGATCAAAGTCACCTCAACCATGAGTGAGTTACCTTCGGTTCTGGTGGCCCAAAATTCCTTCGAAGATCTTGGGGCCACATTTTTCTGGGGCCATCTGAAGCTAATCGAAGTATTTCAGTCCTCCCCCATGGTGCTTATGGCAGAAACATTGGCCTCTTCATCGGCCACAAGTTGCCCTACATTCTGGGCACAAATGTGGCGGGCATTGTTCAGAAACTTGGACCAAACGTTTCGACATTCTGCGTCGGTGATCGTGTTTTTGGTGAAGCTGACGTAAACTATCCTACCCCAGCCAGATATGGCCGGATTACAAGAGTTTGCGATCCTGGATATAACGGCAACAGCCAAGACACCACCAAATCTTACCAACGACCAAGTCGCGACTCTACCAGTCAATGTCGTTACTTCGTTCATCACTCTTTTCACCCCTTCAGGTTTCAACTTTCCATCGCCCTTCATGGAAAGATCGAACGCGGATGTCTCAAGCTTCCACAACAAGTCGGAGACATTGATCATCATAGGTGGTGGATCTAACGTCGGCAAACTAGCGATTCAGCTTGCCAAGCTTGCCGAAATCGGTACGATCATCGCCATTGCCTCCGGGCACAGGGAGCATGAGCTCAAGGGGCTCGGTGCTACTCATGTCATCGACAGAAACTCGGCATCGATTCCTGCTCAAGCCCGAGATATTGTTGAATCGAACAGGCTCACTCATGTCTATGACTGCGTCAATTGGACGTACGAGCTCGCACTCGACATCTTAACATCTGATCGCTCCAGTCAGCTTGCGACGTTACATCCCATCACCGAGGATATGGAGCAAACGATAAGACAGAAGAGACCCCGATGCCAAAACAAGATAATCATCGGCATGAGCACCAATCTTGAGCCTTTCGAAAAGCAATTCTGGCAGGACCTGCCCCAATGGCTAGAACAGGGAAAGATTGCTTTACAAAAGTTCCAGATCATCGAAGGATTGGATGCTGGAAAGGTGAATGCGGCACTTGACTCTTACGAAGATGGAAAAGCAGTCTTACAAGCTGTTGTGCATCCCAATCATGACTGAAAAGACATGGGGACCGGGAACCATAGCTTTTATCACTACTATAAAAATCTCCCAGACCAAGGAAATGCCTTTCCCACAAATGTTTAGTATAAACGTCAAAAGATACTGAAGCGAAACACCGCTAGGCTTCCTCACAGAATAAGCTGCAGTCATTACAGTCTTACAAATCCTTCAAACGCAGATTGGATAATCGAGATTCTCGGCCCATTTATATTGGACATATATCCATCTAGTTATGATTGCCATTTGTGCGGCAATGTGACTTGGAAGAGTGACCGTAATGATGGGGTAATATCGACATCACTGCCAGTTATGTTCCCCAGTCAGCCTGATGCTTTCTGAAGGGACCAAGCAACTATTCCAATAGCTGGGTAAATATAAACTCAGCTAAAAAACCAGCCATCGTATACCTAGACCTGGTAAGATTCTTGTGTACCTTTCGTCTGGACAAAGAACTTGTCAGCGGATGAATTTGACGCAAATGGAGACTAGCCGACATTGGCGCTAGTGTTCTCCAGCCACAAGTGCAAAGCCTCCTCAACCGCAATCCCTTTCTCTCCACTTCTGAACGCATCGCTCTGTCGCCGCACCACCACGGTCTTGACGGGATTGAAGAGCTGAGGACCATGCATCTCAGCTATGGCCTGAGGTCTTTGACGATCATTCAGCTACGCCATCGACAGTAGCCAACGTCGCGGCTCTGGGGGATCTGCAAGCGATTGAGGCATGCGGGACTACCTTACTTATCCTCCATGCCGACAGGAGATAAGGTACCATCTGATTGGCAGATGCTGTAGCTCGTGAAGGTCTCAGCATTAAGTCGGCCATCGGCCATTTCTATTGCTGTTGTACACAAAAGAGCCAGTCTCATGGTACAAGGAGTCACTCACTCATGGGGCCTTTCCCTTCTCGTCCTGGGGTCCTGGGGTCTTGTCCCGGACTTTGTGCTCTGCCTTTTCGTAGGCTCCCGGCAGGTCGCCCGATCCCCATGGAGTAGTAATAATCTAGTAGGTAGTCGTAGTAGTGGTAGTAGTAGTAGATCCAGATGATGTGTTGCCTTTTGCTGCTTCGTTTATGCTTGTGTGGTCAAACCTAGTGCTTTCTTCCTTCCGGCCCAAGAAATTGGCAACCCATATCCCCCCCATCTTCTCCATTTCTTCACTGCCTCCATTCTTTCCTTCTTTTACTCTTGTTTTCACAACAATTCACCATCAAATTCTTCGTCACAGACACGTTCCCGGCCGCTTTTTGCCAGACTTTTCGGCGTGTCTTGTCATACACAAATCAAGGGGCAACTCTGGCCACACTTAAGCTTTCAACAAACATTATTACCTTAATAAACGCTCGTGTTAAAGGCCCTGACCGACTTTGACTTCCTTTTTGAAGCTATCGCGACTTCCACCATCCAAAGGTCCAATAACTCCTTTGTCAACTCTACCACCCACTGCCCATATATCCTGCATCTAGCGGACTGCTTCCCATAGGATTACTGTCTGCCCGTACTTTAGTACAGGTTCCTGTGTTTTTCTGTATGGTGGTGTAGTCTGTAGAAGATCATGTCAACGGCAGCCGAAGTGCCACGACCGCGCGACGTCCACAGCTCTTCGCCAGGCCTGTCATCTCCTCCATCTCCGCATTCGCCCACAAATGCAGCATCCTTCTCCCCGTCAGACATTCAACCGCATGCGGTTGTACCTTCGCAAAAAGGGAATGTTGAATCCAACGTTGGCGGAGGGGAAACGACGAAACCGAACCTCGCTAAAGTCATAAACACATCGGCTCCCAAGAAAATCCCGAGACCTCGCAAGAAGAAAGAAAGCGATGGCGCAAAATCATCCACTGCAACTGCGACTGAGGGCAAAGAGCCACCGAAAGCTAGGAAACCTCGAGCTGCTCCCGGAACAGCTGTGAAGAGAAGATCAAAAGCATCTCTAGAAGCAAATGACGCTAAGCTAGCCGCACCACCAGTTGCACAACGCCAACCCAAGATAACCGAATCGTTGCCGTCGTCGGCCCCCCCGCCAGAATACGGTGTTCTTACGTTCCCGTCGCACCAAAACGGAATAATTGAAGCTATTCGCGTACCACCCAATCCCAGTCACAATGTAACACAATTGAATCCGCGGCCAACAAGCGGCCAGAACTATGATCCCATTCGATCCTCTACAATAGAACCTCGCACAATGGCTCCCAGTCCAATTGTTGTCAAAGCAAGGGCATCTACGCCTCCGAGATCTACCAATCAACCAAGTGCCTCTCCAGGCTCAATTGCCAGTATTATCGAGGCACCGCAACAGTACACATTCCTCCAGTCGTCGAAGCGGGATGGGCCATCCCCACCTGTGACTAAAAAACCTCGTCTTTCTCCGCAACCCGCCCCACCTCAGCCTTCATTCGCATCAATCCCCAGAGAGTCATTGCCGGCGGCGCTACAAGCACCGAAGGAAAATGCAGCAACACCTATGGACATCGATACGGATCATACCGCTCAGATACCTGAAAAGGCTGCAACCCTGATCAAAAAATGCTCAACCTCTACCCCCGGCGCTTCTTCCTCGGCACATTCTCCGAAACCTACTCGTAAAAAGGAGACTCCAGTAGCTCTATCATCGGGCAATGGCCTCCTCTCTGGGTCTATCTTTGGTGGAGCCTTGGATGCTACAGCGCCTGGCAAGACTGCACCGACGGTGGTCCTGCATGTATCCTTGGACACTGAGAACAAATATGTCAACTTTGCCCGCTTAGCCGAGGAACGCTATGGCTTCAATGCATTACATCCACGACTCGCCGCGCAGCAAGAGCGGCTTGCCCGTGTTGCTGCCGCAGGGGCCGCGCTCGAGAACGCCCACAAATCCGGATCTGGGATGTCCGCTGACGAAATGTCTCTGGATCTGTCGGAGGGGGAAGGAGATGGGGAGGTCAGTAATGTCGAGATGGGCGGGATGGGATTGGACGGAGAAGGCATGGGCGTCCCCAGATCAGGGGGCGAAGGCAGCGAAGGACCGGTGAAGAAGGCGCCGAAGAAGCGGATGATGAAGGAGGATATGTACGACAAGGATGATCCATTCGTGGATGATACTGAGCTAGCTTGGGAGGAGCAAGCGGCGGCCAGTAAGGATGGGTTTTTCGTGTACAGTGGGCCGTTGGTGCCCCCAGGGGAGGATGCTAACATCGAGAGGTACGTTCCTATATCCTATCCCCTTCGAGAGCATTCACTGACCAAACATAGAGCCGACGGGCGAGCAAAGCGCGGTCGCGGAAGGGGCAGAGGAGGAATCGCAAGAGGTACCGGACGAGCAGTCGCCGCCAAAGACGGCACCCTCGGCGCCACGAAAACCGGGACAGTCAGAAAACCAAGAGTCACCAAGGCAGCCAAACAGCAGATGGAGCAGGAAAAGGTGCAGCGCGAGAGCATGGCCATCCTGGCGGCGAAACCGAGCACCTTCCCTGCCTGAAACCGGTCGGTGTTGGGGGTTTGCTTTTGTGCACTGGCTGTTCCGGGCTATGGGGCGTTTCATCCATGATAAAGGGGCATTTATCTTTATGTCTATGAGCTAATGTAGCCGGAGAATCCAGATGGCTTGTGTACTATTAATCCGGCGTGGGGGCTTTTCCTTGGTGCTGGGTGTTGCTGGTTGAAATAGATGTTTTGTGGTGCAAAGCGCAACATCAGAACAAATCGCGGCTTTTCTAATGGGCGAACTGGACTTCTTCGTTGCTGTTAAGAGCTACGCTTTGACCTTCGTCGACTTTTCTATTCTCTCATCTGGATATCTCGCTATAGCTTGCGGGTCAACCTTTTGTTCACTAATGGCTACGTGTCTATATGACTAGATCTCCATAATCACGATCCGGCGAACACCTTAGTCCCGTCATCTTTTTCTCTCTCTCTCACAAAAAGCAGCTTTGAACTATCCACCCGCTCGAACAAACTTCTCAAACCAGCTTCCGAACCCTTCCACTACTGATGATATATGTCCCACCACTAATCACATACCCATTTCCGAACAGGAAGGATAAAAGGGACCTACCTACCTACCTACTTGAGGAAATCCAGTTCAGATCGTTTGTAAATAAGCAATTAGAGAATAGGTAGGTACAGCGCTGGTAAGGAAACATACAGTCGTAAAAAAAAAAAAAATACACACCCTGTGTGTGAGAGAGACCTCCTTGGAAATCACAACTACGACATCCACGTTTCTGAAATCTGCGAGATTCTCAGATTTGGTCTTTTCGTGGTTTTGTTACGTGGGTGGTTGATACGGTAGGGTTGGTAGGCTGGAAGGGGGAGTTATGGGTGAGATTTTTGATGGGTTAGAGGGACGGGGAAAGGGGGAGTGTGTGTGTGTGATTACAGTTGTGTATAAATGATAATGAAAGGATGTGTTGGAGAGAGAGTGTGCTTTTGAAAATTTAAAGATGCGGAATGGACGATGCTGGGTTACAGGTGATGTAGTAGATCAGTAAGATTCTCTTTTCCGGGCCTTCATGCCACTTTTGCCCTCGAGCATTTACAATCCAGAGAAGTGGCGCTTTACCGCGGCCAGAAAAATGAAGATGCTATGAAGGGTAAAATGGGTAAACTCATATGGCGGAACAGAAGCTGCTGCTTTCCAGCATGAGGTAGCAGACCGGTAACCTTTCTATTCCTGGGTCTCCAAGTCACTCTGGACTCCCAAGAATGTACAATCCAGAGAAATGGTATTTTTTGCCTCAACAGGAAAAGAAGATCCCGTCTATTCCAAACATTAACAAGGCCACATGATATCAAACAACCCTCTCATAAACCTTCCACCAAAGCCCAATATTAGCCGCAACAACCAGATCCAACATCTTCAGTCCCTCGTCTTCAATGATCAATTTTCCGAGCTTTGCCTGCTTTCCCGCAAAGCCGCCACCAGCGAGCTCTTGGCCAAGTGAGAGGTCCATTCGCTCGTCTCCATCAAAATCGTCATCGTAGCCTTTTGAATCGTATCTTTCAAAGGACGAATTGTGCCGACGGTGCTGCGTCGAAAAAAATGAAGACTTTTTGGATTCTCTCGACGTGTCATTCGGGGACGGACTTTTGGGAGGAGGGCCAAATGCCTTGGAGCTGGGAAGATTGAAGCGAAGCTCGCTCACTTGGACTGAGCGTGATCCTGCTTTCGAGTCTGGAGTCGCAGGGGCGATAGTGTGCTTGCACTTTACAGAACGACCTAGAACACCCACGTCGAAGTCACAGATGCCATCCCAAGGGCTCCGGAAAACGTAGTGCTTCGTTTTGGGGGGCTTCGACCGCTGTGATTTCGGTGAGGCGGGGTTAGCCACTTTTGTGTTCTCACTCTCGTGGCTTGGTCTGTGAAGATTGAACTTTGGTCTGGAATTATGTGTATTCGGTGAGGAGTTTATTGCATTCAGCACAGGCCTCAGCTCAGGTCTGATTTCGTCACAGGATGCCTGGAGCTGGCGTCGAAACATTGCTTGTCCTCCCCGGCCTTCTTCCAAAGCAAGCATTTCATGATTCGGAGATGTTCGAGGCAAATCTGTTGCTTTAAATTGATCACGCTGAGATTTGTTTCCCTCAAATATCGAATAGCCAGGGGTTGAGATCTCGATTGACATTGCACCGTTTATATACCCGGGGTTTTGGTCATACCGCGAACCAGGCACATCTTTTGAACCCTTGAACACTTCGTCAACGTTATTTGAGATTTTGCCCACATTCCATTGAAATCCATCATACCGCCGAATTAACGTGAACGAGGTACCTTTGTCTCCAAAACGGTGCCCAGCCCTCTCAGTGATTTTGGACGGCTCCAGAGTAGCTTCCAAATCCATAAAATACGGACTTCGATGGAACTCTTGCCTACTAATATTAGGTCTAGGCGGTAGTAGTGGGGGACCCGGTCCAAACTCGTCGGGAGATCGATTCGAAGAAACGTCTTTCCTTCTAATACAGGGCCTAGGCGGTAGTGATGTGCCGGTCAAAGTTGGCTGTTCCGACCACCTCCTCAGGTTAGCGTTCTGTCTTTCAGGGACTGGCTCAAGAGCAGCACTGTCTGCAGAACGGAGACGCTGGTGCATGGGACGAGGCCCCAATAGGGTTTGTGCAGGGCTTATCGACGAAGGTTCTGGATCTACGCGCCTGGAGCCTGTTCCGGAGCCTGTTCCATAGCCAGCAAACTGGCGCCCATATTGTGTACTGCCTTTTGCACCCTTTGCAGGCGGTTGGTAATAAGGATAGACCTTTGGAGGAGGTTCGGGGCGATCACCCAAAGCTAGTTGAGGACTGGCTGGAAGAGGCTTTGTTGGAACGCCATCGATACTACCGTGAGGTGCGTCACCATTAGCTTCTCCGTTGCTGACCTGGTGGTTTTGTTCCCGTATCCAAATTTCTCGCAATTTATCATCCTCTGCCCCGTCCACATGCACGTAGTAAAGTGAGCTTTCGATATCTTGAGCAGTAACAACTTTCTGGAGCGGCTTCATCGTCGTGAGGAAAATATCTAATTATTCTATCAGCGTCTTGTCGCCCAGAGCAGAGTTAAGAGTAGCAATTACTCACCTTTACTACCAGGGACTCGTGCGATATACAGCACCAATGGCTGCTGTATCTTTAGTACCGCATTGTTCCACGGGTTCAAAGGCGGATTGTCTGCAAGACTTAGCACTCTCGACAGCGAGCTTGCTTCAACTGCTGGCGCCATGAGGACAGTACGAAAAAAGATGTATTCAGAAACAAGGCTCTGAATCCCAATTTTGGATGGAAGTCCTGACCGATATTCACATTGATTGCTGCCTGGACATGCGCAGTCTATTGACTTGTCACTATTAGTCCATGATGCTGAATTGTCAGTGATGCCCCCTTTGGGCCCATCGCAATTTTGAAAAGGCAACTGTAGCTTTACATCGTTAGGTTTGCGGTGGTGGCGAGGATACACAGTATCAGCGTTTGTTCAGATGGTCCGGCAGGAAGCCTCGTGTTGTCGGCGACACGTAGAATACCTACTGCCGTCTCCAATTTGCCACTTGGAAAATCTAACTACTCGACACTACATTTCTTAGATACGTCTACTTGACAACAAGTGCATTCATGTAGAATATTGTTGAAATCGAGTCTTGATTCATATATACCTAAATTGTGCCCTACGCACATTGTCATCCATCAGCATTTCCAATTTGGAGCGTGATTTAAGATCTGCAACCCAACAGCACTCATGGTATGTGAATTAATCCTAGATGTCCGAATCTCTAAATAGACTACTAACAACAATGTGTCAAGGCAAAATCCAAGAAATCCAAATCGGCCGGATCGAAGCCAGTTGACACTACTCCCGCTGAAGCCCCGTCGAATCACGCAGAGAAGGACCAGGACCAGCCGCAGTCCTCGTCCCAGGTGAAACCGTTCAATATGTATTTCAGCGTCGCTGCTGACAATCACCAGGCAGTATCAACGCAGTCAGCACCATCGGACTTTGAAAGCTTCTACCTTCAGCAAGTCACGACCGAATTTGCAGACGATTTAGACAAGATCAGGAATGCCAGTGACTTTGGTGAGAAGTCCTTGTCTGTGTTGGTTGCGGCGTTGAAGCAGGGTACGAGTACATATACTGAAGAGGAACGGAGAAAGGTGATGGGGGATTCTTAACCTAGCCTAGCATGAGAAAAATGAATCATTTGGGCCTCTCAGTCTCGGGCTGCAACATTCTGATAGAGGCTTAATCAAGATACTCTTTGGTCTCCTTAATGCTCAGTCAACAAAAAGATAACAATGAAGCAACAGTTTTGGATTTCGATTATAGATTTTCCATTGAGCAATGATCGAAGCCCATTGAATTCCTCTTAGAGTCTTCGAAGGTGAAATCAATAAACTAGCAATCATCAAGACTTTAGGTGTAAAAGGTAGACAAGAGACAAAAGACGATTTTGCAATCGGTTCTTTTATTAACATGTAATGCAATTTTATTTCTGAATGATGCTTGAAAACCGAATACGAGATTTTCTTATGTCTCTTGATGGTGCTGAATAGGTTAAGAAGACGTGACACGTTTTTCACGCAGAAGGCCGTTTAAGAAGTCTGATGTGCTTTCAATCTACACTGAATAGCGAATATTGAAGTAGCTGTAGATGAAGAAACAGTAGACCATATAAGTAGATAAGAATTGCATGCGAAAAGTTTCTTCGACAAAATTGACTTGGTGAACAATTAGAAGTGGTAATTGAAAGTCACAAAATTGGTATATAGTTTAAAATAAGACAATTTTTTTTTAGGGTGGAGGAGACGGAGCTATATCTGATTAAAAACTTGCCTTTTAGTATGTAATCATCAGTCCACCTGTCGACGCCTCAGCTAACAATTTCCGCAGCCAGTCTTTACAGTGGCCCGCTCCGATAACCACCATATCAATCTTTGGAATCATAATGTTATCCCTATGGGTATAAATTTTTGTGTCTGTGAAAGTACTTCTCTATACCTAAATGATACAGCTCATTCAAATATCTATTCTTTTTAGCTATCATGAGCATTGAACTCTCAGCCTGCTTTTACTTTTAGTGAATGACAATAATACTTTCATTCTTACCTTCCGTCATAATTCTTCCATAGTCAGCTTCGATCTATACTTATCGCCGACGGTGAGGCCATGCAAGGTCCTCACTGCAGTTCTATCATCTTTTAGAAAAGACCGTATTTCTACAATTTAAGGAGGCAGATGACCGGCGAGGCCTTGGGACTAATACTTTCTGATCTTAACTCAATTGACAACAGCATAAAATAAACCCTACGATATACATATCACCTATCATCGACCCTGGCCTGCCTCGGAGCCTGGATTCTCCCAGCTCATCGGCGTGCTTCTCACACCTTTGATCCGCATCTGACATCTTCTGGTGGCCGGCAAGTAACCTGGATACTGGATGTATCGTTTCCAAAACCGTCCACCCTCGTAACATTACCAAAGCAGCACCATCTCAAACATTGGAAACCTTCTGTCGAGTTGACAAGTTCAGTTGGAAGGGAATTTGCCATTGTAGTTGGGGCTGTGGAAGCACGGCACGGCAGTTGGGATACATAGCTTATGATGCCGGGCTTTCTTATGTTCTGAAAGGGGAAGGAATGGGGATTGTGACGACATAAGCATATATCGCGACTTTAGAGGGGTGGTCGGGTCTCGGGCTAGCTTGGGGTTATACAGTATCCCATATGGGGTTTCTGTTAGTTTACTCAGTCGCGTCAGACCAGGAGCAGTTATAGTACGGTTAACCAAAACATTTTTCTCACCCTCTCTTCAATTACCTCTACTCATTCTCTACCGCCATCCTACCCTACACTACCCCCACAGCATCCCCACCAACTACCTCCGTCCCTTCCAAAACAGAAAGCCGTCCAGACCAGCGCGCATCTCAACGCTATTCCCAAACCAGGCTCTAAAAGGGACGCATCCCTAGCCCTGGCTTCCCGCATCCAAAACCCATGCAGGTTGTGCCAAGCGAATGCAGAAGAGAATTTCTATACAGACAATCCCCAGAAGCGGAAAAGAAGTATGTGAAAGCGAATGTGTATGTACAACTCGAGAAGCGAATGTTGGTGCACGCGGAAGTGGGTATCCTGTGTTATGCGAAGAAGCGAAAGGGGGATTCCCCAGAATAGGGGCGACGGATTAGGTATTATATAGTAATTGTGCCCGCTAGTACCCAAGAGGCGGGCCGAATTATGTACATTTTGAAAGCCTGTAGGGTCGTGATGGCAGACACACAGGAGTGGAAGGGTGATGTAGTGGCTCGCTTAACGCAATGTTTCCATAATGTATGGCCGTGATTTCATAATTGGGTAGGACTTCGACGGGAGGACGAAATCGAAAGTAGTCGAGACCTTCCAGTAGGTCGTTTGTGCTACCGCTGCGCCTCGGTATCTGAATGTGAAGCCAGTGTTTCTCCTTCCCATATCGACTGGCTCTCATCAACAGGACTCAACGAGCCCGAAGATATCGAAGACGAGGATCCAATAG